>Ga0172379_10001041_pt1 | contig 59790 bp, 60 predicted proteins | sample GrowelOW334metaG_FD_119756 | JGI IMG/M metagenome (GOLD analysis project Ga0172379, IMG submission 119756) | Groundwater microbial communities from an aquifer near a municipal landfill in Southern Ontario, Canada - Groundwater well OW334 metaG | ecosystem: Environmental > Aquatic > Deep... | reverse complement strand
CGTTGTTCGCGCGACCATAATAAAATCACCTCCTTTCCTTTGTGGGGTGATTTTATTATATACCCGAGGGCTACGCCTTCAAACGCACTCGCCAGCTCACGCTGGCGGTTTATCTGGTTAAAAGGCAATATGCAAAAAATGCATATTACAAAATAATAAACAGCAACTAGTTCCAAAGTGGAACTAATTCAAAAAGTAATGTGCAAAAAATGCACATTGCAAATCAGGGTTCGACCGCCATAAAAAAGCCTCTTGACAAATAAGTTAACAATTGTTAACCTTATTACATCAATAGGGTTAACAAACATTTTATGAATAATAACGACAAAAAACAATATCTTTCCACCGCAGAGTTAGCCAAAGCTCTAGGTATCAGCCGAGTGGCTGTTTTTAAGCGCATCCAAAAGGGGCAGATTCCGGCTGAAAAAATTGGCAGGTCTTATGTTATCGCCACGGAGGACGCCGAAGCTATTATCAACGGCTCTTCAGCGCAACACTTAACGGAAAACCAAAAGACGGACATCACTAAAGCTGTTAAAAAAACCGTCAAAGAATACGGAGAGACTTTGCGTCTACTAGGTAAAGAATAAGCTATGAGAATTAAAAGAATCAACATTTTAGGCGTTGAATATGTGGCTTACCGCCTAGCACAAGAAACTATGAGCTGGTCAGAGCCGATTCCTGATTTCAGCACACGTTTTGGTGATGCTTTAGAAAGATGTATTGATCAACCTTTTCAAACTTTTGGCGGTAAACAACTTTATCCCGGTCTTACTAAAAAAGCTGCAATTCTATTTTATTTGATGATAAAAAATCATCCTTTTCAAAATGGCAACAAGCGCATTGCCATGGTTACCTTATTTTATTTTTTATATGAAAATAAAAAATGGATGAAAGTTGATAACCAAGAATTATATAACTTTGCCAGATGGGTAGCGGAAAGCAATCCGAAACTTAAAAAAGACACGGTCAACGCCGTGGAGACTTTTTTTAGTTCTCATATTCAAAATTTATAAAACCATGCAAAAATTAAAACTTGGAAAATACCAACATTACAAAGGTAACTTTTACGAAGTTATCGGTGTAGCGCATCACAGCGAAACCCTGGAAGAATTGGTAGTTTACCGCGCCCTCTATAACCACGAAATCTACGGCCATAATTCATTGTGGGTCAGACCCAAGGCAATGTTTATGGAAAATGTTATAATAGAAGGTAAAGAAATGCCTCGTTTTAAATATCTTGATGAAAAATAAATATAAAATATTTTGGCATCAATTTTTTAAATTCAGTCTTATTATTAAAGGGTTGGATGGACTGCTTGATGTTGTTTCCGGCTTTATTTTGTTTTTTTCCGCTACCAATCCGATTGCCAAAACCGTTCTGGTTTTATTCAGACGAGAACTGATTAAAGATCCCCAAGATTTTATTGCTAACTATTTCATTAAATCTTCACAGGCCATTTTACCTGCCACTCTTACTTTTATCGCTTGGTATTTATTGGTCAATGGTCTAGTTAAAATCAGTTTGGGTTTGGCTCTTTTTAAGAATAATTATAGAATTTATCAAATCACCGGCATCGCTTTTACTATATTCACCGGCTATCAAATTTATAGATTTACGCACACTCACTCTCTGCTTTTGCTGTTAATCACGCTTTATGATTTAATAATTATAGCCATGCTTTACTTTGAAGCTAAAAATTTAAAAATTTCAACCAAAGGTTGATCAGCCTTTGGCTGAAAAAATAAATCTTATGAAAAGAATTCTAACATTACTACCGGTTTTAATCTTACTAAATGGCTGTACTTTTTCTAGTCAATCAAATCTGAATACTGAAAAATTAATCAACCCTCCCACATCACAAACCCCAGGAGGTGATCAAATTGCCTGTACTATGGAGGCTAAGATTTGTCCCGATGGTTCAGCGGTTGGTCGTAGCGGACCTAACTGCGAATTTGCCCCTTGTCCAGGAATTCAAAGCCCAAATAGTAAAAATGTTTTGAACCTCAGCAATCAACAATTAACCAAGGTACCTGAATCGGTTTACAATCAAACCAATTTGGAGGAATTAAATGTCTCCAACAATCAGCTAACCGGCGCGCTCGCATCTCAAATCGGACAATTAAAAAATTTAAGAATACTAAATATGAGCAACAACCAATTAACCGGGGTGCCGGCTGAAGTTGGACAACTGCAAAATTTACAGATCCTAGACTTATCCAACAATCAATTAACCGGTCTGCCTAACGAACTGGCAAACTTAAAAAAATTACAGGTGCTCAACTTGAGGGGTAATAATTATTCTACTCAAGACCTAGAGGTTATTAAAAAGGGGCTACCGGTTGGCGTAAATATTATTAAATAATTATGTCCTGGCAAGATATTGTTATCACTATCGTTAGTATTTTTTTCTTCATCTCGTTGATTCCGCAAATTCAACACGGTTTCAAAGAAAAGGTGGGACCGATTAAATATCAAACTTCTGTTCCCACTTTCTTGGGAGGTTTTGTAAACTCGTTTGTTTTCTGGACCTTGAATTTATATTTTTCCTCCATCATGTCAGCCCTGCTCGGTGGTATGTGGCTCATCTTATTTATTCAAAGAAGAATCTATCATAAAAAAGAATATGGAAATTAAAAATTTATTAATCCAAGGCCAGGAAATTTGGGGCGATAAAAAATTACACCTCAATCAAATTATCGTGCGGATGGGAAAAGTATTAGGTGATATTTGTCGTTGGGAGCGCAACGCCACCAAAGACCAGCCGACTCACCATGATGAAGAATTAAAAAAAGAATTGGGCAATATAATTTTTTCCACCATCAAGTGGTGCGATGACTTAGGCTACGACCCCGAAGAATGTGTTAATCTCGCCATTGATTGCCAAAAAAAATTTCAAAAATAAACATATGGAAATTAAAGAATTATTAGATTTTGTAGACTTGGAAAGTCAAAGATTGTTTGATCATTTTGATAAAAATTCTTGGTCTAAAAAAGAGATAATCTTAACTCATACGGTTAAGGTAACCGAAGAACTGGGAGAATTATGTAGCGAGGTCTTGGCTTTTAACAAAAATCAAAGACCGGAGAAAATGGAAAATCACGACGCCGAAAATTTGTCACACGAATTTGCCGATGTTATCATTACCACCTTATTACTTGCCAAATCAATGGACATAGACATTCAAGAAGCGCTCAAAAATAAAATAGTAAAAATCAATCAAAGATATTTATAATAAAATCATCCGCCCGCAGGCGGATACCAAAATTGGAAATTGGAAATTAAAAATTGGAAATTACTATTCTACAAAATTAAATTAAAAAAGTGCTAAACGATAAAAATTCCACAAAATATCTATTAATCACCCTTGAGTATCCTCCGTTTAAAGGTGGCGTTGGCCATTATTATTTCAATATGGTTTCCTCCGTCGCCAAGGCTATGGCGAACAAGGGAGATTCAATAAAGGTTATTAGTAATAATGAAAATAAGCTTGTTGATAAGACGAGAAGTTTTTTGAAATGGTGGCCGGCAGTTAAAACTTTACACTTAGAATTAAAAAGGGGGGAGGCGGATTACGTCTTAGTTGGACATCTTTTACCACTCGGCACAGTTGCTTGGATGTTGTCTTTTGTTTATAAATTTAAATACTGTGTTTTTTTGCATGGCTATGATTTAAATATTGCTCTAGCGCAACCTCGCAAGAGCGCTCTAGCTAAGGCTATTTTAAATAAAGCTGATAAAATTATTTGCGCTAATAGTTATATTGAGGCTGAAGTTAAAAAAATAATCTCTACTGCCGACCTAAACAAGGTCGCTTTAGTTAATCCTGGCATAGAAGGCGAGACCGTGGTCTATAATGAGGGTAAAATTGAGGCCCTGAAAAACCGCTACAATTTAGCCGAAAAAACCGTCCTTTTAACCGTTGGGCGCCTGGTTAAGCGAAAAGGGGTAGACATAGCCTTAGAAGCCCTCAAAATTGCCCTAAAACAGGCGCCAGAGCTCGTTTATATCGTTATCGGTCAAGGAGAGGAAGAGGCCAATTTACGAGCCAAAATAGCCGATTTAGGGCAAAGCGGGCAAGTCCAGATTTTGACCGATATTGACGATGAGGCTAAAATGAATTGGTATAAACTGGCTGATATCTTTATAATGACCGCCCGCCAGATTGGCGCCGATATGGAAGGCTTTGGTATAGTCTATTTAGAAGCAGGCCTAGCCGGCAAACCAGTGATAGCTGGCAAGAGTGGAGGAGTGGCCGATGCGGTAGAGGATAACGTCAATGGCTTGTTGGTTGATCCAACCAATCCCGAACAAATTGCCGAAGCCATCATTAAACTAGCTAAATACGAAAGGCTCCGTCAACGTTTAGGCGACGAAGGCAGAAGAAGAGCCCTAACAATGTTTAGTTGGAAAAAACAAGCTGAAAAAATTTATAATATAATTTCTAAATAAAAATGATTAGCATAGTAATCCCAGTTTATAATCAAGCGAAAAAGTTGGCCAAGTGTTTGGATAGTATTACTGAACAATCTTACAAAAATTATGAAGTCATTGTCGTTAATGACGGCTCGCAGGAAAATATCGGCGTGGTCATTGATAAATTCAAGCCGGTCTTCGGAGCCAAATTAAAATACTTAATGCAGAATAATCAAGGCGCGCCGGTGGCGAGAAACCATGGAGCCAAAGAGGCGAAGGGGGATTTTTTGTTATTCTGCGATGCCGATTTAGTCATGCAACCAAATATGTTGCAAACTATGCTCAAGACTTTAAAAAATAATGAACGCGCCAGCTACGCTTATTCTTCTTTTAAGTTCGGACCAAAAACTTTTAAGCTCTGGGATTTTGATGAGGCCAAATTAAAGCAAATGCCCTATATTACCACCACCTCACTAATTAGAACCAAAGATTTCCCGGGCTTTGATGAAAATTTGAAAAAATTTCAGGACTGGGATTTGTGGCTAACCATGCTAGAGCAAGGACACACGGGCGTTTGGATTGACGAAGTTTTATTTTCCGTTGCGGGCGGTGGCACTATGAGTTCTTGGCTCCCGAGCCCAGCCTACAAACTAATGCCCTGGCTAGGTCCTGTTAGAAAATACAAAAAAGCCATGGAAATAATTAAAAAGAAACATAACCTTGTTTAAATAGTCCGTCATGCCAGCGAAAGCTGGCATCTAAGAATATGTACGGTAAAAGTTTTTTTGTTTACATACTAACAAATAAGAAAAACGGTGTCTTGTATATCGGCATGACCAATAGTTTAATCCGTAGAATTCAACAACATAAATCAAAAGAAATTGAAGGTTTTAGTAAGAGATATAATTTAACCAAATTAGTTTACTATCAAATAATTGATGATGTTAGGTCGGCTATCACCAGAGAAAAGCAAATGCAAGCCTGGAAGCGACAATGGAAAATAGAATTAATTGAAAAAGAAAATCCTGAATGGAAAGATTTGTATGACAAGATTTTAAAAAGTTAGAGATGCCAGCTTTCGCTGGCATGACGAGAAGAATATGAAAAATATATTAAAAAAACAATCTACTTTATTTTTTCTACTAATCCTCCTGGCCGAGGCTCTGTCTTTTTCAGGTTACCTATGGCCGAACATGACTAAGGTTGGTTTTGTTATTATTTGTTTAGCAACAATATTTTTAGCGGTTAAAAATTTGCGCTACGCCTTGCTCTTAATGTTGGTAGAATTAATTATCGGTTCTAAAGGATATTTATTCTTCTACGAAATCAATGGCGCCTTTGTGTCCATCCGTATTGCCATGTGGTTACTGGTTATGAGTTTTTGGTTAGCCTCTGTTGTAAGCTTAGCAATTAAAAATAAACGTTTCCCAAATTTATTACCGGATTTCGCTTATGCAAAATACTTTTACGGCCTAATTATAGCTATTGTCTGGGGAGCCGTTATGGCGCTATTTCGTAGCAATGACTATAGCAACATCTTTTTTGATTTAAATAACTGGTTTTATTTGTCTTTACTTTTTCCCATAGTGACTAGCTTCAAAACTAAAGAGGATTGGCAATTACTTAAAAAAATCCTGGGATTAGCTGTCGCTTGGCTGTGTTTTAAAACTTTATTTTTATTATATTTCTTTTCGCATGATTTATTCGACGCCAACTTAACCGTTTATCGTTGGCTGGGTGCTAGCGGAGTGGGGGAGGTTACTAAATTAGCGAGTGGCTTTTTCCGTATCTTTTTTCAATCTCACATTTATGCTCTCATGGCTTTATTTTTATTATTACCGATTTGGGTAGAAAAATTTAATAATAAAATTAGGAGTCGTCGTGAGTGGTGGCTGATAAACGCTTTACTTAGTATTATAATTATCGCTTTGTCGAGAAGTTTTTGGGTGGGGCTCGGCGCCGGACTTATTACTTTACTAATCTGGCTTATTAAAACTAAAGTCGGCGCTAAACAAATTTTTAAATTAATCGGATTATTTTTTGGCAATGTTATTTTAAGTTTAGTTATTATTACGGTAATAATAAAATTTCCACTACCAACTATCGGACAAAATATTTCCGCCTGGGATGCACTTAATGACCGCGGACAATTAAATGAATCAGCCGTATCTTCACGCTGGAGTCTCATTCCTAAACTTTGGCAAGCCATTAAAGTCTCTCCAATTGTTGGACTTGGTTTTGGTAAAACCGTCACTTACGAGTCCAGCGATCCACGCATTTTAAGTCAAACGGTTAGTGGCACCTATGAAACCTATGCTTTTGAGTGGGGCTGGCTGGATATCTGGTTAAAAATGGGGATTTTAGGTGTCTTGACTTATTTGCTACTACTCATTAAACTCATTCGCAACAGTCTGAATCAGAAACAAATTGGCTTAGCTTTATGTTTAATTGTCCTGGCCTGTGTCCACTTTTTTACCCCATACTTAAATCATCCGTTAGGGTTGGGGATTATCATATTAAGTGCAGCTTGGCTAAACAGTCAAAAGAATTTAAAAGCATAAATTTAAAATTTAAAAACAATAACAAATAATTTAAATTTAAAAATTTGGATATTTAAAATTGTTTTAAAATTTGAAATTTTAAATTTAAAATTGTCCCGCTTGTTTGCATCTTTTTTAAAATTACGTTATTATTCTTATCAACAATTTATTTTTTACAATAAAAAATTATGTCCGACCAAATCATTTCGCAAGAAGGCTACATCAAGCTTAAAGAGGAGTTAGGAAATCTTTCCACTGTTAAGCGCCGAGAAATCGCGGAACGTATTGAGAGCGCTAAGGAGCTAGGCGACTTAAGTGAAAATGCCGAGTATGCCGACGCTAAAGAAGCGCAAGCTTTCAACGAAGGACGCATTGCCGAAGTGGCAAATCTTTTAAAAAATCTAAAAGTCGTGGAAGCTCATGAAAACGGCACTATAGGTATGGGCTCCAAAGTGACAGCCTTCGTTGCCGGACAAAGCAAAGAATTTCAAATCGTCAGCTTCAACGAAGCCGATCCGTTCTCTGGAAAAATCTCCAACGAATCACCACTAGGTATCGCACTTCTGGGCAAAAGCAAGGGCGATACCGTAACTTTCAAAACCCCTAAAGGAGATGCTGAATACAAAATTATCAGCATCAAATAATTAGACACCAAAAACACGTTTTCACTTTTTTAAAACGTGTTTTTTGTTGCCAAAAAAGTTAGTTTATGATAATATTTAATAATTAAATCTATGGAATTACCTATTAATCATGGCGAGCGAGAAGATCGCTTAGTTAAGTTGTCACAAATCAAAGATCAGGGAATATCAGCGTATCCAGCTAAAAGCAATCGCGATACTTTAGTCATGGAAGCCATCAATAATTTTGATGAGCTTTTAGCTACGGCTAAAACCATAACTTTAGGAGGGCGTCTAAGAAGCACCCGCGAACATGGCAACATCAGCTTTGCCGACCTAGAAGACAAGAGCGGAAACCTACAATTAGTCTTATCTAAAAATGAAATTGGCGCCGACGATTATAAAAATTTTGTAAAATTAATTGATAACTCCGATTTTATTGAAGCCACGGGCACAGCCTTCATCACTAAAGCGGGGGAGAAGAGCTTGCTGGTCAAATCATGGCGTCTACTCACCAAGGCTTTACGCAGTATTCCTGATGCGCATTTTGGTTTGAAAAATGAAGAAGAAAAATTCCGCAAACGTTATTTGGATATTATTTTAAATCCAGAAGTTCGCGATATGATTATTAAACGCGACAAATTCTGGAACGCTACGCGTACTTTTTTAAAAACTCGTGAATTTATTGAAGTAGAAACGCCTATTTTAGAAACTATGCCGGGAGGCGCGGAAGCCAGACCCTTTATTACTCATCATAATGCCCTAGATATTGATATTTATTTAAGAATTGCGCCAGAACTTTGGCTCAAGCGTTTAATGGTGGCAGGCTTTGATAAAGTTTTTGAAATCGGCCGTGTCTTCCGTAACGAAGGCATTGACGCCGAGCATGCTCAAGATTATACCGTCATGGAATTTTACTGGGGCTACGCCGACTACAATGACGGCATGAAGTTCGTGGAAGAAATGTACAAGCATATCGCCATGGAAACTTTTGGCACTCTGCAATTTAGCGCTAAAGGTTTTGATATTAATCTTGACCAGGTTTGGGAGGTTTATGACTTCGTGGAAATCGTCAAAGCTAAAACCGGCATTGACCCACTCAATACCACCTTAGAAGCAGCCGAAGCTAAACTCCAAGAACTAGACGTTAAATACGACACCAAGGGCATGAATTTAAACAGAGCCGTTGATACATTGTGGAAATATTGTCGCAAACAAGTCTCCGGACCCGGCTTTTTAATTAATGTGCCGGTCTTTATGGAACCATTAGCCAAACGCAAAGAAGATAATCCAGAATTAGTGGATCGTTTTCAAGTAATTTTAGCTGGCTCGGAAATGGGCAAAGGCTTTAGCGAATTAAATGACCCAATTGATCAAGCTGGTCGTTTTTCCGACCAAGCCGACTTACGCGAAGCCGGAGATGACGAAGCACAGATGAATGATACTGATTTTGTAGAAGCCTTGGAATACGGCATGCCACCAACTTGTGGTTTTGGTTTTAGTGAAAGATTGTTTTGGTTCTTAATGAATAAGCCGGCGCGTGAGTGTCAAATTTTTCCTTTAATGCGACCAAAAACAGAGCAACAAATAACAAACAGCAAACAACAAGAAATACAAAATACAGAACATACGCCAACCCTACATGAAAATCTTCACGAAATAGAAGGTCTAGGAATTAGCTACGAAGAGGCTAAAGTTTTATTAAATGAAAACATTAAAGACCCTGGTACCATAAAACATTGTCGCGAATCCGAAGTGGTCATGCGTGCTGTCGCCAAGCATTTAGGCGCCAATGAGACCGCCGACGCCAAAAGCTATGGCGAGTCGCAGGAGGAGTGGGGGATTATTGGACTACTTCATGATATTGATTGGGAACAAACCAAAAGCGACCCCAATCAACATTGCGTCAAAGCCATCGATATTTTAAAAGAAGCCGGTGGTAGCCAATTTTTAATCAATACTATTATTTCTCATTGTTATGGAGCGCCAGCTTGCGGAGCTTACCTTGATAAAAAAAGAACCTCTAAAGTAGAGCATCTCTTAGCTGCCTCAGAGACTGTCACCGGACTAGTAGTCTCTACCGCACTAGTTAGACCTGACAAAAAATTAGCTGAAGTAGAACTAGCGAGTCTAATTAAAAAATATAAAAACAAAGCCTTCGCTGCCAACTGCGACCGCGCCATCATCGCCGAATGCGAACAAGGAGGCATACCCTTGGAAAAATTTCTAGAAATCGCCCTGGAAGCCATCAAAAGCATAGCTAACGAAGTTGGGATATAATTTCAAATTTAAAATTTAAAATTAACTTATGTTGGATATAAAATTCATCCGCGAACACGAAGATGAGGTGCGACAAAATTGCTTGGATCGGCAGGCGAGGGTTGATTTTGGAAAATTATTGGAATTAGACAAGCAAAAGCATGCGCTTCTTTTGGAGATTCAGACTTTGCGCGAGGAACGCAATAAAAAATCCAAGACCAAACCGACCGAAGAAGACATCGCCAAAATGAAAGAGGTGGGTGATAACATTCAAGTTAAAGAAGGGGAAATGAAGGCGATTGACGATGTCATGTGGCCCCTCCTCTTAGCTATACCAAACATGACCCACCCTGATGTTAAAATAACTGATGATGAAAATGATAATCCGGTTTTAGAGCAATTTGGCGAACCAACGCAATTTAATTTTGAACCTTTGGACCATGTGGTTTTAGCAGAAAATTTGGATTTACTAGATATGGAGAGGGGAGCCAAGGTCGCGGGCGCTAAGTTTTATTATCTAAAAAATGAATTAGCCTTAATGGAACTGGCTTTAGTAAATTATGCCATGGATGTTATTACTAAACACGGCTACACACCTTTAATTACTCCAGACTTGGCTAAAACTGACATTATTGAACGCTTAGGCTTTAGTCCGCGAGGCGAAGCTACTCAAGTTTATCAAATAAATAATTCTGACTTAAGTCTTATTGGCACCGCGGAAATTACTTTGGGTGGCTATCACGCCGACGAAGCCTTGAATGCTGAAAATCTACCTCTACGTTATGTGGCGGTGTCGCATTGTTTCCGCACCGAGGCCGGCGCTTATTCCAAATTCTCCAAAGGACTATACCGCGTCCATCAATTTACTAAAGTAGAAATGTTTGTTTACTGTTCGCCAGCCGATAGTGAAAAACTACACCAAGAAATTTTAGCTATTGAAAAAGAAATTTGGCAGGGACTAGAAATGCCTTTTAGAGTTATTGATCATTCGTCAGCCGACCTAGGTAATCCCAGCTACCGCACTTTTGATTTAGAGGTCTGGCTACCAGGTAAACCAGCTCACGACGAAAGTCTTGGCGACTGGGCTGAAGTCACGTCTTGTTCTAATTGCACCGACTATCAAGCCCGTGGACTCAATACCAAGATTAAAAACGTTGATGGCACTCGCAATCTAGCCCACACCTTAAACGGCACCGGTATTGCCACCAGTCGCGCGCTAATTGCTATCCTGGAAAACTATCAAGAATCTAACGGAACAATTAAAATACCGAAAGCCTTACAAAAATATTTAAACTTTAAGGTTATTAAATAATGAAAGTTTACAAGCCAGTTAAAAAGAATTTTCATCCGCCAACTGGCGGACAGCCAAACAGATTTAACAAGCGCCATGAGCAAGCTGGTCAGTCTTTTAGTAAACTATATTGGCTAGGCGCTATAATATTGATAATTTTTGGAACCATTGCCTGGTGGTTATTGCTTTCGCCATCTTTTCGTTTAACAGAAGTTACTACTAGTGATGCTAAAAATTTTTCGACTAATGATATAAAAACTTTAGTTTGGGATAAGATACGGACCCAGGGCGGAATACTTCCCAAAGATAATCTCTGGCTAGTAGATACTAAGTCTATTGAGAAAACTCTCAACGAAGCTTATTATTTGGAAAACTTACACATTAAAAAACGCTGGCCTCATAAGCTTAGTGTTGAATTTCAAGAAAAGAACTACGCCTTAGCCTGGAGCGAATCCAATAATTATTATCTAATTAACTTTCAGGGTGATATAATTAGTAATCAAGGAGCTGTGCCTCCGGGCATGCTAGTGATTTATAATCGTGGCACCAATAAAAAAGGGGAGAGACGCATAGACGTAGAAGAAAAATATCTATCCTTTGCTGATAAGCTCAATAAAGCCTTTAATGAAAAAATTAAAGGTCTCAATGAACGACAAATTTTTTTAGACGACGACATCAATACTATTAAAATTCAGATTACTGATGGTCCGGTACTTAAATTCAACACAGAGGACTCCATTGACAAGCAACTAATCAAGTTAGAGACGATTCGCAAGCAAGAACTCCCAGATGGTCAAGCCTTCAACAACCAACAATGTTTAGATCTTCGTTACGGAGATAGGATATTCTACCAGTAAGTCCTTTGTCATTGCGAGCGCAACGCAGTGAAGCGTGGCGATCTCTAGATTGCCACGTCGGCGAGTACGCCTCCTTGCAATGACAAAAAATAATAAATTACGCTTTAATAATGTGCGACACTTAACATCTCCGAGCCTAAGGGGGAGGAGGCAAGACTATGGATCAAGAGAAAACATTTAAGCTAGTATTCTTCATCGCATTTTTGGTGTTCTGCGTGACTATAATAGGATTTTTTTTACTAGGGGTAAAAATCTGGTTGCTGTTTACACCGGAAGTCCAAATAGCAGGGATGAGTATCAAAAATCTCATTGGTGGTGTTAGACCCTAACCAAAAGGGTTAAAAACGAAGAAGAAGCCTTATTTTAAAAGACCAAGCTGAATCATTATACCTTAAGGCTTAGTGTCGTATAAGTTATATTGTGCGACACACTATCAAGACACTAAAGAGGTTGACCTACGTCACCTCTTTTAATTTTTATGATTTGCTACCCCCTTATAACGATCCTCTCCCTCGGATTTGCTTTTATCCGCCAGTTGGCGGATCGCACGCATTTAAAAATTTAAAAGAGGAGATAACTCCCATAGACTGCTTGGCGGGTAGTCCTATGGGGTAGAGTCACTCGAGGTATAGCGGTTTAGACGTAAGAAGCCTCACCTCTCCCCTGTCTCCTCTATTTAGTCCGCCAGCTAACAGATCAAACACTGATAAAAAAGAAAAACCGTCCGCGATGTTAATCGGGACGGTTTATAATTTAGACTGTGCATTTTGCACTTTTAGCTTGGCAAACTTGTTCGCGAGCTATATTAATAACCAATTCGGTTAAGGCTTTTTCCTGCTTTTCAAAGCCCTTTATCATTTCCTTGAAATAAATGATTATCTCTATGGTAATGATTTTTTCAGGGTCAAGTTTTGCACCCTGTTGAATCTGCAACTGTTGGTTCTCTCTTATTTTAATAGCGTTATTATTAATAACCCCAATAAAAGATTTTAGTTGTTTCCAGAAGATGATGGAATTTTGATCCATCTGCATTATTCCGGTAACTTCCCTCATAGCTTCGAAAGCCTTTTCTTTCGTATATGAAAGAACCACCTTGTCTATGTTTTTGCCCAACAATACTAAACCTGACTCTTGTTTTTTATCTTGCTTTTTCTGCTTCTCTTTCATTTCTCTCTCCTAAAAATATTTGTTTAAAATTGTTCCACGGACTACTTGTCCACAATAAACACTTTGTAGCTGTTGTCTATTTTTAGACAAATCCCGTTGTTTTTCTTCCCATCTTGTTAGAAGGAAATTAAGGTCACTAAGTTCTCGCTGAAGTAAATTTTTGTTTTCAGCCTGAGCAACCGTTAGTTTTATTATCGAAATCCCCTCTTGTAGATTGTTAGCGTAATGATTGACAGTTGCCATGTTGTTTTTTAGCAATTCTATTCTTTCTTTTATGGTATTACGTTTATCAGTTGGCATATGTCTAGCAACACCGTTTAGGGTTTCAATTAAATCAACTAAATTCCTTATCATTTCTGACTCCTTTTGTTTATATTTAATTATTAATGTCCAGTTTTATTGTTATTATAATAGCACAAAATAGAAAATAAGTCAATAGTAATTAGGAAAAAATGGCTAATATATAAGAAAAAACCACTAATTTTAGTGGCTTTTAATCTTATTAAACAATAATATTTTCTTACCTAAGAAGTTCCAAGCTACCACAATAACAATAGCTATTCCCTTGGCTGTTAGATAGTTTAGCTCCCAATTTTGGGTCAAAAATTTAATAATCTGGTAATTATAAAGAACTCCCATCGCGCCAATAACAAAGAAGATAATTGTCTCCCAAGCTAACGTTAGACGTAAATAACCCTTAAAAATAAACTTAATACTGAAGATGTAAGAAGCAGTTAAACCAAGCAAAAAAGCAATGGTAGCTGCCGTTAAGTAATAGAGGCCTAAAACCTCTTTTAAGATAAGTAGCGCTCCCACATCAATAGCGACTCCCAAAAAGCCGAAGATAGCATATTTGATCAGCTCCGTGCTAACCTTGCCGTTTAACTTTAAAAAGAACACATCCCCTCCTCTATAGTTATTTAGTTGTTTGTTTTTATTTCTAGGCTATTGTGCCAACAAAAAAAGAAAGGGTCAAGCCCTCTCTTTTTAATCAAACTCTATTGTAAGTAATCTAAAGGATTAACCGGCAAACCGTTAAGACGAACTTCAAAGTGCATATGAGCTCCGGTAGTTAAACGACCAGCTCCACGCGTTCCAGGCATACCACCCGACATGCCAATTACTTGACCTTGGGTCACATAATCTTCTTCATTCACACTAATAACGCTCACGTGACCATAAACTGTTGATAGTCCATCGTTATGTACTAACATAATATAACTATAACCTGTGGCTCCACCGTCTTTAGCGCGCGCCACATAACCAGAGGCAGCGGCTCTGACCGGCGTCCCCTGCCCAGCGCGAATATCAATAGCCGGATGTTCAAACACATTTCTAAAAGGATATTCCGGATCATGAAAATAAGCGGTAATTGTATTTTTCGGCACGGGCCAAGTAAAACCTTCTCCTGAAGTATCTAAAGCATTAAACTGTTTACTCTTAGACAGTTTTTGTCTAATAGTTTTTTCTAAGTTGGAAATATCAGCCGCGGCATTTTCTTGTTCGCGTTTGGCCTGAGCTAATAATTTCTGGTATTCGGCTTCCGAATTTTTAGTTTGATCTAGGACAATTTGTTTAGAACCCCTTTCATCTCCTAAATTTTGCTGTTGCGCAATTAAATCTGCTTGTAACTTTGTTAGGCTATTCTGACGTTCAGTCTGGGCCTCACGATCACTTTTTAAACTAGCTTGTTTAGTTTTAAGAGCATCAAGACTATCACTAATACCACTATTCAAATCTTTAAGCTGTTTGATTTGGTCTATGTATTCAGAAAAATTATCATTCATTAGTATAATTTCTAAATCAGACTTATCACCCTCTTTATAGAGCAGGCTCAGCGCCGTAGCAATTTGTTCTTTCTGACGCTTGATTTCATTTTCTTTAGCCACAATTTCTAAGTCTAGTTTTCTGATTTCCAATTGAACTTCCTCAATGTTTAATTTGAGTTTATCAATACTGGCCTGCAGAGAAGCTAAACGATTATCAAAAATAGCCAATTGATTTTGTAAATCGGCTTTTTCTTGTTGCTTGGCTTGAATGGCTTGCTTGTAAGAATCTTGCTGTCTTTGCAGTTCTTCAATAGAGGCTTTTTTTCTGGCAATATCGGAGTTTATTTTATCAATCTCCGGGTCAATAGATGAATCACTAGAATTATTAAGTTGAGTTTCTCCGAAGGCTATATAAATCTGTCTGCTTGCCACAAGGACAACAGCTAAAGCCACCACCCCTAGGGCAGTGATAATAATTTTGCTTAACTTATTCATTATTCTATTGTATCAAAAATATCAGCTTTAGCCAAACCGATTTATACCCATATTTTTCTGATCAAAACGATCATTAAAAATCTTTTAAACATAAAAAAGGCGTGGCACAAACCATCGCCTTTTTATTTTTAATCAAAATCAAATTAGTTAAAACCTATTTCCGAATCGTTGGATTCCGGGCTATCAGACGTTGGTAAATCAAGACTACCACTTTCCATTTTTTCCAAATCACTATTGCTAATACCAGTAGAAAGATAGCGCATAATATTATAGGCCGTTTCGCCATCAGGCAGATAATAACGTTTGCCCTTGTAAATATACCAGGCCTCCCCTTTTCCCTCAACCGCTAAGACAATTTTTCCTTCCAGTTTATTGGCAAAAGTTTGATTGAGAGGATTCTTCCCGCTTCCAAGAACATTATAGCCACCACCTATTTCTTGACCGTCATTATAACTGTCGTCATCACTATCGGCTTTAGTCGGATCGGTGCCCAAAGCTTCCTCGATTTTATCATCAAGACCATCGCTATCGGTATCATCACCTTTAAATCTTTCATCCAAACCAACCGGAATCTTGGCTAAATCGGTATTAGTGATACCGACACCGAATTGACGCAGGGCTTGGTAGGCAGACAAACCATCTTGAAGATAATAGCGTTTAAAGTCTTTAGGGCTCACATACCAGGCTTCACCATTAGCTTCAGCTTGAAGAAAAATTCTACCGGCATTTTTGGCTGAAAAACTTTTAGGCTCTTCGGCTGTTTTAGTTTTGGGTTGTTTGGTGTTGGGATCGGGCAGACAGACGCCATCAGCGCAACCATTAGGACAAACATATTGCTTCATTGAATCACAATTATGTTCTTCTAAATAAGCTTTTCCTTGTTGATCTATCTGACAAAAATCTTCGCTACCGATAATACCATCGTTTACGCCACCATTATAAAAGGTTGCGCCAGCCTGAAAGTAATTATTACCTCCATCCGGATCGATGCATTTGGCAGTTGACTTTTTTTCATTTTTAGCTAAACAACGTCCGGCCTGACAACCATTCGGACACTGGTGAATATCAACTTTACGACTACCGTTATCACAATAATATTCCACTAAATAATTACCGCTTGACCATGGAGTTTCTTGTCCATTACTACAATGATCAGAACGTAGGTCAAGTGTAAAATCTTGTTTACGATGGTCAGATATGGCTACGCCCTTATAAACCCAACCAAATTTGTCATAATTCTTGCCACCATCAGAGTCACGACACGGCGCTAAATCAGTTTTAATTGGACCCGACTGACAGGCACCATCTTTACAACCATTGGGGCATTTAACTTTCTCACTCTTAATATTCAAACCATCACAATAATACTCAATTAAGTTACTGGCATAACCAGCTTGGTCTCCGGAATTGGCCAGACAAATATCATCTCCCTGGGTTGAACCCTGCGAACCTTTATCGACTATGGCTCGACCCTTAGTATTATATTGATGACCTCCATCGGAATCCTGACAAATAACTGTGTTGTCATTTTTAATATTTTTATCTTCCGCTTTATAATCCTTGGGGACGCACTTCATGCTATCACCAGTAATTCCTGCTGGTGTAGCAACATTATCACCGGCGGGTATAGATCCTGTCTTCGTTTCAAGTTTATACAACAAACGATAATTTTCACCATTTCCACAAACCTGATAATCATAGTCTTTGCCACCCGGAGTTGGATTAGTCGGAGCCTTGGTCATATAAACATCAGTTTTATAACCAAATGGTTGCCCAAACTTAACAAACTCCGGATAACGCCCAACATCGTTATAGTAAAGTTCCAGAGCGATTTGGACTTGCTTAATATCTGAAACACGTCGAGCATCTGCGTTGATTTTAGCCAGACTTTCAGCGTCAAGTTGAGTAAAAAAAGACGGCGTTTTTAAACTAGTAAAAACACCGGCAGAAAAAGAAGACCATTTGTAATTGGCTGTTTTAAGGTTTAAATCAGGAGCAAGTCCGTCTAAATCATCAATAAAAAAAGGTCTATCTTGATAGTCTCCTAGCAAACCCGATTCACCTTGATAATATTCTTGGGCACCAACAGTATAATCAGCTGTGCCATTGTAATTATAAACAGGCTCGTCAGCATTGAAATCTAAACGAAAAATTAAATAATTTGACAAGAAATAATTAAGATCTTGCTGTAACGAAGCACTAGAAGTACTGCTATATTTATCAGTGATAGTTGTAAAATACCAATTCTTATTATACAAATCATCGACGTTTTTAATATTATAGGCTTCAGCTCCAATATTATTAGTAGTCAACCAAGTTTTGAATTCGGCCCCAGTCATTATTTTAATATCCTTGGTACTGATTATATTGTTTATATTACTAGACTAGCACTACTGACAGGGACGGATATTTGACTAAACGACGGTAAATTCGGTGATGGCAAAACAATTGTTTTAGATGCTTCACTTATGGCGTAGATTGTGCTTTGTTTGTTCTGATTAAAAACAGCCCAGATTGAATTGTCCTCGGCGTAAACACTGAAGCCGAAAATTAAAAAAGCGCAAAACACAGTCAAAACAAAAAATATTTTTTTCATAAAAAATTTTAATTTTGATTATTTCTCTATAAATATTATAGCATTAAACGTAGTCTTTGGACAAACAGCAAGCGTTGCAATTAATTTTGAATCTAATTTGCCCAAAAATAAAAACCGCTAATTTTAAGTGGTTTTTATCATTCTAAAAATTATACTTTATCAATTGCCTGTTTGATTCTGGTTAGACTCAACTCTTGACCCAAGACGCCGGCAACTTCGAAGGGGCCGGGGCTGGCTTTGAAGCCGGTTAAGGCTACGCGCATGGGCCAAAGATAATCGCCGAGCTTTTGATCCTCGGCTTTGAGCCAGGTAATCACCAAGTTTTCCAGTTTGGTTGTCTGCCACTCCCCTGCTTCAACATCTTCCAGTTTGACCAATAGCTTTTGCAAATTATTTTTAATATTTTCCATTGACAAACTTTTCCAAATCAACAAATCTACCTCGTATTCCGGCTCGCAAAAATAAAAAATAGTTAAATCAGCAACCTCACTTAAACATTTAAGTCTTTCTTTGATGGTTGGAATAATTTTTAATAAGTAGTCATCAGTCAAAGATATAACACACCCCGGCCTACGGCCACCCCTCTCAAGAGGAGAATCCTCTAAATATGGTTTTAGTAATTTTAATAATTCCTCGTCAGATTTTTGTCTAATGTAATGTCCGTTGTAAAAATCTAGTTTTTCCAAATCAAAGACGGCTGGACTAGCACCCAATCCTTCAATAGTAAATTCTTTGACTAATTCGGCTAGAGTAAAAATTTCTTTGTCAGTCTTAGAATGCCAACCAAGCATAGCGCAAAAATTTATTAAGGCTTCCGGTAAATAACCCTTAGACTTGTAATCTTCTACGTAAACATCACCTTGACGCTTGGATAATTTTCCTCCGGTCTTATTTAAAATTAAGGGTAAATGAATTAATTTTGGTACTTCCCAACCAAAAGCCTGGTAGAGTAAAACATTTTTGGGCGCGCTGGGTAGCCATTCGTCACCACGAGTAATATGACTGATTTCCATAAGATGATCATCTACTACGTTGGCGAATTGATAAGTCGGCATACCATCGGATTTTATTAAAACATGATCATCTAAATCCTCCGCCTTAAAACTAATCTCTCCACGTAATTCGTCTGTAAACTTAACCTCGCCTTCTGGGGGTAAGCTCTGGCGAATGACAAAGGGTTCATTATTTTTCAATTTAGCCTCTATATCAGCTTGGCTTAAATTACGGCAAGTGCGGTCGTAACGAGGCGGTAGATGATTGGCAGCTTGTTCTTCGCGCATTTTAGTTAAACGATCAGCCGAACAAAAACAGCGATAAGCGCCACCTTTAGCCAAAAGTTCGTCACTATATTTTTTATAAATATCCAGGCGCTGGCTTTGAATATAAGGGCCATAATCGCCTCCTATATGGGGACCTTCGTCAAAAGTAATTCCCACCCAAGCTAAAATATCCAACAAACTATCAACCGCTCCCTCCACCTCACGTTTCTGGTCAGTATCTTCAATACGCAAAATAAATTTACCGCCCAAATTTTTAGCCAGCAAATACCCAAATAAAGCAGTACGCAAATTACCAAGATGTAAAAAACCGGTTGGAGATGGGGCTAAACGAAGTCTTATGTTGTTCATATTTTACTTATTAATACTTAAAGATAAATTCAGTCTTTCGGCAAAATTTTCATCGGTTATATGTAAATCTACCTCTTGGTTATAATCTGCTAAAAATTGATTATGATCATTTAACCAAGTTTCTATGCTATTAATCTCTGTATAATTTTTTGCTTGAAATAACTCTTTTAAAAATTCCCTACTTAAATCAAAACTAATAATTTTCTTCTGATAACCATATTGATCCAAAAGTTCTTTGATTTGTTTATATTCTCTATCAATACTCGCATCACAAATAAAAGAAATTCCTGACTCAACTATCTTTTTTAATCTATCGTCACGACGTTTAACATACTCTTCTTGATCAAATACTTTAAAATCCTCAATTACTTCAGTGCGAATAGCGTCATTATTAAAAATCGGCAAATTTAACTGACAGCTTAGATAAGTAGCCGTAGGAGTTTTTGAACAACCGGCGGGTCCGGCAAATAGCCAACAAATTTTCATATTATTTATTAATCACTTGATTATATTTTTCCAAATACAAAGTATAAGCCTTACGACGAATTGGTTCTGTCTCTTTAAATAAATCATCAATCTTTACCCACTTATAAGCTTTATTTTCGTTGGACAATTTAATATCATTTTTTTGTCCATTGAATCGACAAACAAATAAAGTTTGACGATGCCCTTTGTAGCCTCGTTGATATTCCGGGGGCCATTTATACTTAAATATATTATCAAAGCGACCCAAAATATTAAAATCAACTGTGCCGAGTTCTTCTGCCATTTCCCTCATAAAAGCCTCTTGCTTAGATTCGTCAGCTTCTACCCCGCCTTGAGGGAATTTCCAATGATCAAGTTGATCATCGTAATTGGCGTTCACCAACAAAACTTCATTATCTTTAAATAACCAACCCACCACACTGGGACGATAAAATAAACGGCTAAAAATTTCTTCTCTAATAAAAAGTATGGGAAAAGAAATAACCGCGCGATAAATTCTTCTAAATCTTTTGCGAGGCGCCAAAGCTAAACGCCATATCCACTCCAAGCCAACACTTCGTAAAATTTTTGGCGCGCGAGGGGCTTTGCCGGTGAGATAATCAAAACTACCCCCTACTCCAATAGCCACCTTAGCTAAATTTTTATCCAACAATTTAACTAATAATTTTTCTTGATAAGGCGCGCCCAGAGTGGAAAAAATAATTTTAGGCTTAAAATTCCTTAAATCGCTCATATCAAAAACATAATCCCCTCGCCTTTCATCTTTAACTAGGCACTTTAAATTAGGATAAAGTTTTTTTAAACTAGCACTAATGTCTTTAGCAGTAGATAGTCCGGCGTGCCAATTAATAATAGCAACTGGCCAAAGGCGCTCCTGGGCTAAAGCTAACAAGTCTTTAGTTAATTCGGCACCAGCATAACGATGAAGATTATAGCCTTTAGTCCAAGCCATCAATTTCAAACCAAAACCATCAGGGATACTTAAACTGGCGCTATTCAAAATATGCAAAAAATCCTCATCTTTTCTAGCCTCTAATAAAAACTCAGGGTTTGGGGTAACAACCAAATGAGTGCCTAAATCCTTAACCATATTTTCCACCTTAACCAACACCTCCTCCTTGGTTAAATTAGAAACTTTTACCCCTAAAATTTTTATTTCTTTTGTCGGCATATCTACTTAAAAATTAGCACAGCTAAGCCTATTTTTCAAGAAAAAACTAATTTGACATTATTCACGTCTATGCTATTATAATAGTGGCGTTCTTTCTAAATAGATTAGTCTCAAAGAAACAAGCTGTTTCGTCGTTGCCAAAATACTTGGCTGAAATCAATCGATTGTTAAAATTACAAAAAAATGGGTTTTATTTAAACCCCCAGATACTCCTGGTTGTACAACATTATTTAACTATTTTTTGACTTAATCAACGCCACGCTACTGTTTCTTTGAGACTTGCATTTTTTCAAAAGCCTTCTGTAAACAAACAGGGGCTTTTATTTTTGCCTCGCCTCGCCGTATTTTTTTAAAGAAGGTAAGTTGACAAATACCCCTAAATTGCCCTATATTTAATTAGCACTCTTAGCAATAGATTGCTAACCATAACATAAACATTTAAAAATTAGGGTATTAAAAATTGTTTAAAAATTTTAAATTAAAAATTAAAAATTTTCTCTATATGTTAGATAAATTTACTAATAAATCTCAAGAAGCCATCGTTAGCGCCCAAATGATTGCGCAAGAATACGGCCAACAGCATATTAACGCTCTACACTTACTTATAGCTCTTATTGAACAACAAGAAAGTTTAGTGCGTTCTATTTTAGAAACTGTAAAAATAAGTCCCGAAGCAGTTCAGGCTAAGGCCGAAGTGGAAATTGAAAAAATTCCTAAAACTCAAACTTCTCTTACTATGGGCATGGTCCAGGGCACAGCCGAAATGGCCGAAGTAATTGACCACTCCAATCAAGAATCCACTAAGATGGGCGATGAATTTATTTCTACTGAGCATATTTTATTAGGTATTTTACAAACTCCATCAGCAGCTAAAACTATTTTAAATAATTTGGGGTTAGACTACGACAAAACTTTAGTTATTCTAAAAGACTTGCGTGGCAATCAAATCGTGGACTCCCCGACCCCCGAAGCTCGTTTTAAAGCTTTGGAAAAATATACTATTGATTTAACCGCTTTAGCTACCAAAGGTAAGCTAGACCCAGTCATCGGTCGTGACGAAGAAATTAGACGCATTATGCAAGTCTTATCACGTCGTATCAAAAATAATCCAGTTTTAATTGGTGAAGCCGGTACCGGCAAAACAGCCATCGTAGAAGGCTTAGCCCAACGCATTGTAGCTGGCGATATCCCGGAAACGCTTAAAGGTAAACGTTTAATTAGTTTAGATTTAGGTTCGCTCATTGCCGGCACGAAATTTCGTAGAGAATTTGAAGAACGTCTTAAAGCCGTTTTAAAAGAAATTAAAGCTACTGACGGTAAAACTATTTTATTTATTGATGAGCTTCATACTATTGTCGGCGCTGGTGCCAGTGAGGGATCAATGGACGCTTCTAATATGCTCAAGCCCGCCCTAGCGCGCGGAGAGATTATGACTATTGGCGCCACCACCACCAAAGAATATCAAAGACACATTGAAAAAGATTCAGCACTAGAAAGACGTTTTCAACCTATTACCGTAGCCGAACCAAGTTTAGAAGATGCTATTGATATTATGCGTGGTATTAAAGAAAAATACGAAGTACATCATGGAGTTAAAATTACCGATGAAGCAGTTATTGCTACAGTTAAATTATCTCATCGCTACATCTCGGATCGTTTTTTACCAGATAAGGCTGTGGATTTAATGGACGAAGCCGCCTCAGCCTTACGTATGGAAATTGATTCTTCCCCCGAAGAGCTTGATAATTTAAAACGCGAAGTTCGTCGTTTAGAAATTGCTAAAGTGGCTTTAGAACAGGAATTTAAAAGAACCATTGACCCAACAGTTCAAAAAATCGCGCAAAACAAACTCCGCCTCATCAATAAAAAGCTAGCTAAGTCCAAGGAAGAAATGCATCAGTTGGAACTACACTGGAAAAACGAAAAAGATATTATTTCTCGCATCCGCCAAGCCAAACAGCAGATTGACAAATTAAAAGCGGAAACCGAGATCATAGAACGTAGTGGCGATGATCTCACTAAAGTAGCGGAAATTCGTTACGCTAAAATTCCTGAACTAGAAAAAAATATTGCTAATGAGGAAAAAGAATTAATTAAAGTACAAAGCAAAGGACAACGCATTCTCCAAGAAGAAATTTGCGCCGAAGATATTGCTAGGGTAGTGGCTAGGTGGACTGGCATCCCTGTGTCTAAAATGTTGGAATCAGAAACTAAAAAATTAGCGCGTTTAGAGGCTGAGTTACAAAAATTTATTATCGGGCAAGAAGTAGCTATTAAAGCCATCGCCAATGCGGTAAGACGTTCTCGCGCCGGTATCGCCGAAGAAAAAAAACCTATTGGTTCATTTTTACTTGTCGGTCCAACAGGTGTCGGTAAAACCGAACTAGCCAAACAATTGGCACAGTTTATGTTTAACGACCAAGCCTCTTTGATTCGCTTAGACATGAGCGAATTTATGGAGAAACACAGTGTTGCCAAATTAATCGGCTCCCCTCCCGGCTATATTGCTCATGAAGATGGTGGACAATTAACCGAAAAAATTAGACGCAAGCCATATAGTGTCGTGCTGTTTGATGAAATTGAAAAAGCTCATCCGGAAGTCTTTAATATGCTCTTGCAAATTTTAGATGACGGTCAATTAACCGATTCTAAGGGTCGCACTGTTAATTTTAAAAACACTATCATCATTATGACATCCAATCTCGGTAACGAGGTTATTCAAGAATATTCTATCGGCTTTTTTGATGCTTCGGATAAAGTCAAAGCTATTGCCTACCGCGCCGACGAAATGAAAGATAAGATAAATAAAATTCTCAGGGAAAACTTTAAATTAGAATTCTTAAATCGTATTGATGAAACGGTTATTTTTAAGAGTTTAACTAAAGAAGATTTAACCAAGATTGTCGACCTAGAACTTGATAAAGTAGAAATTCGTCTAAAAAACAAAGATATTAAAATAAAAATCGGCCAAAAAGTTAAAACCATGTTAGCCGAAGCTGGCTTTGATCGAACTTTCGGCGCTCGCCCCCTAAAACGCAAAATTCAAGAATTAATTTTGGATGAATTAGCCATGGAAATTATTGAAGGTAAAATTAAAGAAGGAGACAATGTCTTTATCACACTGAATCCTAAAAATCACGTCACGATGACCGTAGAATAAATATTTAGTAAAATAAAAAGAGCCTTGGATTACCTGGGCTCTTTTTTTGTTTTAAAAATAAGAGGAACGTTTTCATTTAATAAAAGAGGCATGGTCGCACAAAAATATTTTTCCAATTGTCTCAGAAAAATCAAAATGTTCAATCACAAAATGTTTTTCTTCTTCCTCGATTATCATGGGGATAACATTACCGTATTGAATCATTTTTTTATAAACTGTATTTTGATGAAAAGACTTTAGATCGTAGTGCTCAATTATCTCTTGTATACTCTCCTTAGAAAAATCAAGGCTATGCTCGGTGACATCAAAAAAGTCACATCGACAATGGTTCTCAACTTCTTCCATGTTTTTTAGGTTAAAACTGTGGCGGTTGGTTTTTTTCATAAATCCCCCTCTATATTTTTGTTTAAAGAACTTCTTAATGTTTTATTATTGTTAACATTTTTATAAAAGTTTGTCAACCACGTAAAGACAACGAGATGACCACATAGCAGATGTTAGAAAAACGGCTCGGACTTTATCAATTATTATCTTTGTGCTAATATAAAATCATAAAAATCAAAGAATTATGAATAAAACAAATAAAACAATTGGTGGTCTTTTTTTGTTGTTTTCCTTAATATTAGGCAAAAATTGTCTAGCCCTATCAGCTAGTTTTGATCCCACCATGATTATCGGCGACGACGAGATCCTTAATCAGTCCACTATGACCCTGCCAGAAATACAAAGTTTTCTAGAGGCTAAGGGTAGTTTTCTGGCCAATTATACCTGTCAGGACTCTAATGGGGTCAGTCTGAAAGCCTCTGAGGCCATCTATACCGTAGCTAATACCAACCGCATTAACCCTAGGTTTATTTTAGTTTTACTACAAAAAGAACAAGGGTTAGTAGAAGATACTGCCCCCCAAACGAGTAGCTTAGATTGGGCCACTGGCTATGGCTGTCCCGATGGTGGAGGCTGTAATGAACGTTGGCGTGGTTTTTGGAAACAAATTAATAGCGCCTCTTTACAATTCAGAGATTACATTGAAAATCCAGGACTTTATAAATATCAACCTGGACAAAGTTATGTTTTCACTAATCCTTACGGCGCTATCACCCAAGAACCGATGACCGTTATTCCAAGTAATAAGGCTACTGCTGGTCTTTATAACTACACTCCACACGTCTATAATGGTAATTATAATTTTTGGAAATTATGGAATCGTTACTTTCCTGGAACTATCAATGGTTATCCAGACGGTTCACTATTGCAAGCCCAAGGAGATAAGGGTGTTTGGTTAATTCAAGGCGGACAAAAAAAACCTTTTGCTTCTTGGGGTGCTTTAATTTCTCGCTTTGATCCTAAAAAAATTATCAAAGTTAAACCTAGTGATTTAAATAAATATACTCAAGGTACACCAATTAAATTTCCTCAATACGCTATCGTACGCGCGCCAAATAAAAAACTTTATTTGCTAGTTGATAATAAACGTCGTTTATTTACCACCAATGAAGCTTTTAAAAAAATTGGCTATAATCCAGAAGAAATAATCACTGCTACGGCTGAAGAAATTAATGTCTATCAGGAAGGCAAGGCCTTAACTATTAATGATGCTTATCCTTTGGGGGCTTTACTTAAAGACAAAAAAACCGCAGCTATCTACTGGATTAGTGAAGACACCAAGGCGCCAATTATTGATCCGATTTTTCTTAAAACCAAATTCAAAAATAAAAAACCTATTTCAGTTACTTCCGAATATTTAGCAAAATACAAAACCGTTGATCCTATTAAATTTGACAGTGGTGAGTTAATTAAATTTGAGGATGGTTTTACTATTTATGTTGTGGAAAATTCCAGCCTCAGACCACTCTCCAGTTCGGTTGACTTTGATTCCTTGGGTTACAATCGAGCTAATATTTTAATTGTTAATAGTAAGATTTTAGACCTCTACACTGTAGGAGAATCACTTAAAGCCCCTGTAATTACCAGTTAATATATGTCCATTTCCTTAGCGGCCATCGTCCCCTATTCCCCTCTACTCCTAACTAGCGTTAATAAAAATAGCGCTGGACAGCTACCTAGCACTCTTAAAGCTTATAAAAAATTAAGTCAGGATTTACTTGATAGAAAAATTGATACTGTAGTTTTACTGTCCCCAGTGGGTATTATTCAAGAAGAGGCCGTAACTTTAAACGTTTTACCAAAATTCACTTGTCATTTTGAAGATTTTGGAGATTTCGTCACCAAATTTACGGTCGCGGGAGATGTTCAATTGGCACAACTTATTAAAACTAAGCTAGACAATAAACCCATGATTCAGTTAACTAGCGCCAACCCGCTGGACTATGGTTGTAGCGTTCCCCTATCTTTCTTTAAACAAGTTCTGCCTAAAATTAAAGTTCTGCCCATCTATCCTCCACAAAGCAACCTAGCTGAATTATTTGCCTTTGGCAAAAAATTAAAAAAAGAGCTAGAGCTCTCTTCTAAAAAAATTGCTATTGTAGCTAGTGTTAGTTTATCACAACGTTTATCCAAGGCTTCGCCTGCTGGCTACTCTCGTCAAGCACGCGCTTGGGATAAAAAAATTATCAAAGCCTTAGCTGACGTTGATAGCCAAACTATTTTAGAGCAAAGTAATGATATTCGCACTGAAGTAGCTGAACTAGGATTAAATCAAATTGCTCTGCTTATGGGTATCTTGGATGACTTTAAAAAAACCGGACATCAACTATCTTACGAAACTCCTTGGGGCGTGGGACTAATCACCTTTGAATTTACAGTTTAGGCAAAATTTTGTTTACAAACATTTATTTCCCCGATATAATATTTATCTATGCGTTTATTATACGTTTCAACAACTATGAAAAAGAAAATTATTTACCTAATGATTTTAATTTTCTTTATTGCTATAATTTATTTGTTATTTTACTCATATAAATATAAAAATAAAATGTTTAATCGTTGCCCAGGCGATGTATTGCATTTTTATGACCCAGAAGATAGGAATCCGTGTCGTTGTAATAATGGTCTGGGATATTATAATCCTGATTCATTAAACACCGATTCTGGTTGTTATTCAAATATGAACGGCCACGCCCCTATTTAAAATGGATACTTCTTAAGTAATGTAAATAGGGTTTATTTTATTTATGCAAAGATTCGTCTGCCACCACCTTAAAAAAATATTTCCACTTAACTCCACTATCACAGAGTTCTAAAGTATCATTAAGAGCTCGCCTCACAACCACCGGTGGATTATCTTTGCAAACCTTAAAAACTGAATTACGCTTAAAATTAGGGATGCCCAATTTCGCGATAACTTCCAAAGCTAAATCTTGCCACTGATGCGCCGGTGGTTTTATTTTTGGCTTAATATTTTTAGCTTTAAAAATATCGCCCAGTGATGAAAATTCTTGTTCTGCCATATAACATCATTATGTGAGTACACATAATTGGGGGCGTTCGCTCCCAAAAGTAAATGAGTACATTTTCTTTTGTTCTCTCACTTACCATTATATACAACCGTTGAAATAAAAAAAGAGCGCTTAAAAAGCGCTTCTTATAATATTGATGTAAACCCGAGTATTAATTGTTACCTTTTCAAAAAACGTTCTACTGGGAATAAACTTTAAATGCATAATTTTCTCTTTATCCCAAAAATGGATAAGACAACGACTTTTCTGTTCTCTAAGAAAGTAATGGTTGCCCAATTTAGAGTCATATTCGACGTACAGCAAGTAATAAGCACCGTCATTCAGGCTTGTAATCATTAAATCTCCTTGGTTGATTTTTTGTTTAAAATGAGCTAATATATTTACACTCATATAACCACTAAATTAAGCTTATGTCAATATTAAACATCCTAACAGACCCTAATGAGGTTTTGCGTCAGAAGTCTACCTTAGTAGACAAACCGATGATTAAGCATGATTCCTTTCAGGCATTAGTAACCGATATGGCCGAAACCATGTTAACTAAAGATGGCATTGGTTTAGCCGCTCCTCAGGTTGGTAAAAATCTGCGTTTAATCGTAGTTAATACCAAAGATGGCGTCATGCCCATGATTAATCCAATCATTACCAAAAAATCTCTAATTAAAGAGTGGGATGAAGAGGGTTGTTTGTCAGTACCAAATATGTTTGGCGACGTGAAGCGACACAAAAAAATTAGAGTTAAGTTTTTAATGGATGACGGCAATTCTAAACACATTGAAGCCCAAGGACTCTTTGCTCGCGTCATTCAACACGAAATTGATCATTTAGATGGAATTTTATTTATAGATAAAGCTAAAAAAATTCACGAAGCTCATAATTTATAATCATGTCTCAAATTAGAACTATTTTTATCGGTACTCCGGAATTTGCGCTACCAGCGTTAAAGGCTTTAGCACGTGATACTGATTTTTTAATTAAAGCTGTCATCACCCAACCTGATATGCCCAGCGGTCGCAATTTAACACCTACTCCCCCACCGGTTAAAGACTTGGCCCTGAAATATAATTTGGCAGTTTTGCAACCGCAAAAAATCAGTCAAATCCTGGATGTCCTGCGCGAGCTGGAGCCGGACTTAATAGTGGTGGCCGCCTACGCGCAAATCATTCCCGAAGCGGTCTTGAATCTGCCCAAATACGGTTGCATTAATATTCATCCTTCGCTCTTGCCCAAATATCGAGGCGCCTCTCCGGTTCACGCCGCCATCTTAAATGGCGACAAGGAAACCGGTGTTACTATTATGCTCATGGATAAAACTTTTGATACCGGACCAATCTTAAGTCAAGAATCTCTACCCATAGCCGAGCAAGAAACTACTATTACCTTACTGGACAAAACTGCCGAATTAGGCGCCAAATTATTAACTCCAACCATTAAAAAATATATTAAAGGTCAAATTAAACCGCTTCCGCAAGACTCCACTCAATTTAGTTATGTTAAAATGTTTGAAAAAAAGGATGGTCTTATCAACTGGACCAAATCAGCTGTGGAGATTGAACGCTTAATTCGTGCTCTTGGTCACTGGCCCTCAGCTTGGACTTGGATTAAAGGCAAACAAATGAAAATTTTAGCTATCAGTCCAGAACCCCTAAATCTCAACACCTACAAACCCGGCAAAACCTTTATTTATAATAATTGTCTAGCCGTCCAGTGTGGCACTGATGCTTTAATTATCAAAAGATTAAAAATGGAAGGCAAGAATGAGATTTCCGGCGAAGACTTTGTCCGAGGCTATAAGGACTTACTTGGAGCGATTTTGGGATAAAATACTCTTGACAAATTATAGTGTTTTTACTAAATTTACAAAGCTTTTGAACAATTTTTAATTTTTGAGTTTTGTAATTTTTAAATAAACCTAAATTTTTAAAAATTAAAATATTATTTACAAAATTAATAATTATAAAATTTAAAAATTTATCTCATGGCCCGTTCGTCTAACGGCTAGGACGCCAGGTTCTCATCCTGGTAATAGGAGTTCGATTCTCCTACGGGCTACATAATTAAAATAAGGACAGTTAGCAAAAATATTACGTTTTATTTGCCTAAATAGATAAACAAATATCGTTACATTGTTATTCTTAATTATTCTTGTTAAAATATGGAAATGGGATTAAAAATGAACGTAAATCGTTTGATGGTGACATTTTACTGTTTATTGGCAATAATTTTTTTGGTATTAATTTTTGCTACGCCCAAAGGGCTCACTAGAACTAGTGGATTTGGATTTGAAGCTTTTAGCATGATCGCGTGTCAACGAGCACAAATAGAGATGCTGGCACGGGCTATATTTACAATACTCGGATTACTTGGCTATCTTATGGCGCTATTTGGTTTATTTGGTTTAGGCACATACACGGTAAGGCACAAAAAACAACTTGATGTCACCTTTTCCGTTAACCTATTAAAATCGGGGATATTAGGAGAGTATATTTTAATTTCATCTTTACTTTACGCAAAATATTTTAACGAAAGCTGCGTACTTAACATATTATACAAATATCCAAGCGTTATTGATTGGGTTTGGTTGCCTTTGGGTTTTATTTTTGTCATACATTCATTATTTTCGATCGTAAGTTATAAAATATGGCAGAGTAACAAAAAGAATTGGTCCAACCTACTCTTGATAGTTTTAGGTTATTTAATTGTTTTTTCCATGAGTTTGACCTATTATTTTCAGTGGAATTTTTATAATGAAGTATTAAATCAACAAAAATCTAGTATACAAAGCAAAGACTAACCGACGTCATCGGGGTTCGATTCTCCTACGGGCTACATGAAAAAACCTCCGTTTAAGCGCGGAGGTTTTTTATGTAAAACAAAAAATTAAAATAGCACTTCCAATTTTCCCACCATAGAATTTTGGATGGAAAAAGTCATGTGGAGGGTCAGGCCGACGCGGGAAACATATAGGCGCCCTTCGGCAGACTCCTCTATTTTATAGCCCAAGGCCTCATATTTTTTCTGGAGCGCTTCCACATCGGCGAGAGTTACCGGACGCGCGAAAACATAAGTCAGCCACATACTCTTCATGCTGTCTTTGACCTTAACTTGATTGGCGAACAATTGATTAAGCATTGGCAATAATTCCGCGTTGACAGTTTTATTTTTGTCGCCGTCCACCGTCACCTCCTTAGTGTTTTCATAGTTTATCAGCGTCCAGGTTTTAGCGGTGGGCGCAGTCGCCGTTGGTCCGGCTGTCTCGCCGGTCGATAAACAAATCGGCGCAATATTATTTTTTTGATATTGGCAAATTTGGCGCGCGGTGTCTTTGATATTGCTAAATTTTGCTTTGACTTTTTTATTAATATTTAATCGCAAATCGCCGGTCGCTCCTACACTCATATCCTGCGTCACCAAATACTGGCTTTGGTCAATAATACTCGCCGGAGACTGATCAACAGCATTGGCGCAAGCGCCGACATGGCCATTGGCATCCACTTTAATTAAAGTTGCCTCTTTGTAGGGCTCTAAGGTCTGAAAAACCAGGTGCTGTTTAGTGGTCAACATACTTGCTCCTATCACTATCCCCTTGTCGGCCGTAGGCATAAGACTAAAGCCCGACAAATCCCTTTCCGCCTCAATTTTCTTCACCCATACCGGATTAAAATCGGCGTCCGTTTTAATCAACCCGATGTTAGAAGCCAGCACACCAATCTGGGACAGCTTAAAATCAGCCGTTTGCGCCGTGGCGCTGTCGTGAACCACATCTTCCATAATTATAAATTGATTGTCCGTTGTTTTGGCCACTTGAAAATCATTACTGGAAATACCGGAAGTCAAGCCGGTGGTTAATTTTTTGGCCCAAAGATAATTGCCCGCCTCATCAACCTTAACGGCGATAAAGGAACGCGGAGTAAAGCTGGTTATCGGACCCAAGGCGCCGGCGTTCAGACCGGCGGTTAACAGTAAATTTTCAAAACCAAAAGCCACAAAACCGCCGTCGGGCGTGGCTTGAACCGCTCGGAAATCTCCACCCGCCAAACGAATCTTGGTTTTCCCCATGGTAAAATCGTTACCGCTGATACTGGAAATGGAATTTATCTCTGACGGAATCATTTCCAAACTCTTGGCCCAAACCGTTTGCAAATTAGTATCCAATTTAATCATGGTCGGCAAAGCGTGGGGCGTCACTTCCGGTCCCAAAATATGTTCCGGTTGTTGGGCTGACACTACGGCGATATTGGCCAAGGCGATAAAACTGCCGTCGGGCAGACGTCGCATATCTTCGACATCCCAAGCCAATTTCTTGCTTAATACCACGCGTCCGTTTTTATCAATCTTAATTAAAACACCATATCTGGCCACAGTGTCGGAATCAGCCACGTCGTTGCCATGACCGGTGGTAAAAAATCGTCCCAGCATCATGACGCCACCGTCGGGCAAAGCCCATAATTTTTGCGGACGATCCAAGCTATAATCACCAAGCATGATTGACCACAATAAACCACCCTTAGAATTTATTTTGCTAACCAAGATATCACCATACATTTCTTTGGTAGTCTCATCAACAAAATCGGTAATATCATTGGCTGTCACGATATGGCCATCGGTGGTTTCCACGGCCAATCGCCCGCGCCGTCTTGACGACATATCTCCTAAGGCCGAGCTTTGACTGCCAAACCATTTGCTCCAAACCAAATTTCCCTTAGCGTCAGTTTTGATTACAAAAGGGAAAGGCGGAGCCATGCCCATGGCCGGGATAGTATCGCCGGTTAACAAATAACCGCCGTCTTTGGTGGTAGCCACACCAAAACCGTCGGTTAAGTCCAATAAATGATAAGTTTTAATCAGGGTAGCGGAGCTGATTGGCGCCGTGGAACAATTAACAGTGGCGCGCGCCTGCTCCTTGGGCAATTCATGAACGACAACAACGCCGACCACAATAATGGCGCTTAAAACCGCCAGTGAGGCTAGTGTGTTTCGTTTACATAAGAAAGCCCTCTTGCTTTTCATATTTATTGATTATACCACAAAAAATAATTAAATAATAAAAAACCCCGAACCTACTTACCGTGTCTTTGTGACAATAGTAATAGATTCGGGGCATTCAAAGTATGGTTTGATTTTAGACTGGTTTGTGGCTTTCGCTCGGATTAACACGGTTTTTTGCTGGTTATACCAATGACAAATTTCTCCTTTTTATCTCCTCTCGCATCAACACCAAATCTGTTTTTATGTCAGAAAAAATATCAAGTGGTTCAAAATCAACCAAATCAACCAAACCGACCAAATCAACCAAGCAATCATTCTTGGTTATCTTATTATTGGCATCATCCGCAATTATTTTTGCATTCTGATACAATATAACCAACTCGGCGTCTGATAATTTAGCTAAATTTACTTCTGATAATATGTCATAATTTGTTGCCACACCAGGGTGCTCGCCATTGTTCGTTACCACATCAGAGTGCTCGTTATTATTCGTTACCATAACTCTCCTAAATAATAAGTGAAAAATAATTTAACAAAGAACATTTACTTATCTTGAGCCGCAATCCGCTCTCCCTCTCCTTACTAAGGAGAGGGTCGGGGGGAGGTTTGCGAACCGAGATAAGTGGGCTTGGTTTTTGACCAAACCCTGACAACGAAATTCATGACACTAAATCTTTTTTTATTTCTTCTATGTCTGATTCCTTTTCATTTTTATCATCTTTTAGAGAAAAATAAAAACTTATCCAGAACAATTGAAAGCTTGTTATCAGTATCATGAGAATAATCAGATGGACTGCGAATTGAAAGTCCGCCTGAAAGATTCGGAACCCTTGGAATAACAAAAATGACTCTATTGATGAGGAACCGAAATACAGCACAGAATAGATTATGGCAAAGGTAAGCGCTAAGGCGAAATGCCTATCACTTTGTTTCATTAGAAACTCCAAAAATTGATAAAATAATTGATTAAAAGAACACATTTTTTATTTTTTACTATATCATGTTTTTCAAATAATGTCAATGGTTTGGCGCCTTTCGCCCCACTCTTCAAAAATCCAAAAATATAAAAAATGGCTAAGATAAAATAAAAACCCCATTTAGAGTGGGGTTTTTGTTGGGGTTAAGCTTTATAAGGTTTAATGTTGAACTTTTTTTCTCTTTTGAACCTTTGTGCTATCGACTTTGTTTTGAACAACCTTAGTTTTATTAATCTTTTGTTGGAACATACTACCTCTGACAGATCTAGGACCGGAAATTTTAAAATTCTGACAGGCTACTAAGACCAAAAGAATAAGGATAAATGCCACTGAAATAAGTGACTTTTTCATGATAACTCCTGAATAGTGTTAAAAAATAAGCTTTTTAAAATAACCAACTTAACCTTAACACAATTGTCTATAAATGTCAAGACATCCAACCTTGTCCTTGGCGAACCAAAAGATCACTAGCGGTTTCTGGCTCCGCCATCAAGCCTTTGACTACTTTCTCCATACGCATACCTTGGGAGCCTTTTACTAGGAGTAAATCGCCGGCTTCCAGGCGGTCGCTCAGGAATTCTATGATCTCTTTATGATTGTTAAAGTGTTGCATGTTTTCTTCCGGCATTTTATGCTCACGTGCGCCAATACCAATATACAAGGCTTCTTGTCCTAAAGTTAAGAGATTAACGTTTTTAATTTTGGCCACCCGCTCACCTACTTCGAGGTGACTTACTTCACTGGCTTCACCCAGTTCCAACATATCAGCTAGCACAATCCACTTATGTCTATTTTTATCAACCTTCATAGCATCTAATACATCTAAAGCAGCTATAGCCGACTGAGGCGCAGCGTTATAAGTATCATCAATAATAATAGACCCATTTAGACCAGCGATTAAATTCATGCGTCCGGGAGGTGGAGAAAACTCGCCCAAGCTTTCAGCGATTTCTAAAGGATTAAGATCGTGAACAATACCAACAGCAAAACCAGCTAAAGCGGCGGATACGGCTCCTGGGCTAATAGCACGAGGTAAAAGAATTGGGATATATGAATCCTTATAAGCAATTTTAAAATTAATTCCCAGAAGGTCGTCAGTAGCATCGTCTTCTTGAAATTTAAAAGAAATATTAATAGCTCGCACATCCGCGCTAGCATCCGTGCCATAACTTAAGGTTTTGTGTTTAAGGTCGGGAGCCATTTCTTTAATTTTTTCATTATCAACATTAACAATCGCCCAACCTGATTTATCTAAATTATCAAAAATCTTTTTTTTCTCGGCTGTTAATTTAGCTTGGGTGCCAAAGTTTTCCAGATGCGACAAACCAATCATGGTTAGTACGGCCACATGAGGACTAACAATAGAATTTAAGTAATCCATGTCGCCTGACTTGTCTACACCCATTTCTAAAATTAAAATTTGTGGATAATTACGATTATTAAAAATAATCAAACTCAAGGCTCCTACCAATACACCTAACCAGCCCCAAAGCGAACGTCCAGGAGATTTAATACCTAAAATAGTTAAAGGCAAACCGAACTCATTGTTATAGTTCTTGATGTTGGAGCGGGTGCTGAATTTGGCCCCCAAAACGGCAGAAATAGCCTCCTTAGCGCTAGTTTTACCCAAACTGCCGGTAACACCAACAATCTCAGGCTTATACTTGGCCAGGACGGTTTTAGCTAATATTTTAAGAATGAATTTGGCTATAGTTTTCATAAAAGTATATAAATAGGAGTATATTATGGGCTAAAATCAAGGAAAAATCAAGCCTTATCTAGTTTTTGGCACTTGCCAATAATTTAGTAAAAATTCAATAACTTGGTGCGCAATTGGTACAGCAGTTGATTCGGCATATTCAAAGCCTCGGGGATTATACAGTTTTACTAAGATAACAAATCTAGGATTATCCACTGGAGCAAAACCAACAAAAGTATGATTAAGTTTATCGCCGTAGCCACCTTTATCAGCTACCTGAGCTGTGCCGGTTTTTCCGCCAATATAATAACCAGCTACTTGAGCACGCTTAGAATGACCATTCTCTACCACATTAACCAACATTCCCTTAATCAAAGCCGAAGTACTCTCACTAATTACTTGGGCGACAACTTTGGGCTCAGCCTGACTGATTATTTTAGTTTCACCATCTCTAATCTCTTTCACCACATATGGTTTCATTAATTTTCCACCATTAGCCAAAGCGCCAAAAGCTAGAGCCATTTGTAAAGGTGTAACTGAAATACCTTGTCCAAAAGAAGCGTTGGCGGCCGAAATTGGACGTATTTTTTTTCCGGTAATACTAGAAATATTGCCTGGCGCCTCCCCTTCTAATTCAATCCCGGTTTTTTCGCCAAAACCAAACTTAGTTACATAATCAGCAAAAGTCTTAGCGCCAATACTGTTCATAGCGAAGATAGAACCGGTATTTAAAGATTTTTCTAGAACTTGAATCATGGTAGTTTTACCATGCGCGCCAAAAGTATCATAATCAGAATTTTTAATATACTTAGGCCAACCTTCAATCATCATTTGTCCCGGATCATTATAAGTAGTATAAGGACTAACCTTTCCTTTATCTAAGGCTCCCGCCATCGTTACCGCTTTAAAGACCGAACCTGGTTCGTATTGGTCAAAAATTATAGGATTATTAAAAACATTGCTATCTTTAACTTCATTGTACTTATTTGGATCAAAATCTGGCCAAGAAGCCATAGCGATAATTTCTCCAGTAGCCGGATTTAGCACTAAAATACTGGCGCTTTCGGCGCTATATTTAGGACCACTTTCTTTCAAAACCTTATCTACAAAAAACTGAACATTACGATCAATTGTTGTCACTAAATCATAACCATCTTGTTGAACTTTATATTCTCGATCTTGGGCTATCACTAAACCGCCAAGACCTCGTTCTGATTTTATCGAACCATATTTGCCGAATAATTCATCATCAAAATAACCCTCAAGTCCATAACTTCCATGCTTACCTAGAACTCCATGAATCTCACTTTTATCATTAGACACAAAACCCAATAAATGTGAGGCTACACTTCCTTCTAAATAAACTCTATAGGATTCCCCGGCATAACCCAAGCCATTAAACACCGATTCTTTGCCACTACGTAAATCAATCATGCGACCGTTCTTGTATTCTAAATCACTGACTTTCAAGTCTCCTCCGGATAGGGCTACATGAAAAGCTTTAGCCTGCTCCACATCTATTTTGTTTTCTAAAGGCTCATAAGGATCATTAGTTTTACTAAAAATTTTAAGATAATTTGCTTTAATTTCTGTCTCTTTAACTTTAATTAATTCTTCACGGCGTTTAATTTTTGTCTCCTGATATAATTGACTACTTAATTCAGCATTATGATTATTTCTAATTTCTATAGTCTTCGTAGCTTGTTCCTCTGGTGATAAGCTACTAATACTGGCCAAATCTTTTTCTAATTTATCTCCTTCTTCTTTGGCTATGGTCTCATCAATCTCTTTAGCTAAACTGGGTTTTTTAAAAAAGTTAAAAAGCTCTTGAGCTAATTTTTCACCCTCAGTAATTTTACTAGGTACAACATAAATACGAACAAAGTCTCTGTTGGCAGCCAAGGTATGCAAAACCCCATCTTTATCTTGTATATAAATTTTACCTCGCTTGGACTCCAATTCTTTTGAATACTGTTGTTGATCAACAGCCGCCTTTAAATAACTTTGGTGTTGCCAAACTTGGACAAAAAAAAGTCGTACTAAGAGTGATAACGCAGCCAATAAAATTATTAAAACTAAATAATTTAAGCGACTGGCGTTTTCCTCCCTGTGACGACCAACCTTCCAATTTTTCATATTTACTTTCTATCTTTTGGCCAATAATTGATTGTTAGCTGTTAAATATTTAACGTCTCCCGCTGGCACAAATTTTAATTCGGCCACCTTTTGATTTAAATATTGATACGAACTAAGAGCGGTTACTTGCGCTTCCAAATCTTTATTGGCGCTAACAATATCATTAACATTTACTTTCAAATCTTTAATCACAAAACTTTTAACCGCTAGATTATTAACACTAGCTAAATACCAAATAAAACTACAAACCAACGACACTACCAAAACTCTATTAATTACTTTTAAATTAATTTTTAAACCTTCACCCCAAGTAGCTCGATGAGCAAATGAATGATGATGTAAAGTATTGGCGTAGTTCATATTTTTATTTTAATTTTTTAATAGCTCTTAATTTAGCGCTTCTTGATCTAGGATTAATTTTAATTTCTTCCGGTGTAGCTATTAGCGCTTTTTTAGTTAACAGTTCTGCGCGAGGCGCGCGATCACAAGTACATATCAGGGCGTTGGCATCACAATGGCAAGTTTTCGACTCTTCACGAAACCAATGTTTAACAATTCTATCTTCTAGGCTATGAAAACTAACAACTACGAGTCGTCCTCCCGGTTTAAGTAATCTCATGGCCTGAGGTAAAACATTTTCCAAGGCTTTTAATTCATCATTAGTAGCGATTCTTATGGCCTGAAAAGTGCGAGTAGCACAGTGAATATGGCCTCTTCTATAACTCGCCGGCACAGCATCACTAATAACTTCAGCTAATTGTCCGGTTGTAGCAATTGGTCTAGCCTTTATAATGGCTTGAGCAATTCTGCCGGCAAAACGTTCTTCTCCATAGTCTCTGATAATTTTAGTCAAATCTTCGGCCCGATAACGATTCACGATGACCGTCGTCTTGCTATCCTTTTCATTGGGGCCAAAGGACATGTCCAATGGCGCATCAGTTTGAAAAGAAAAGCCCCTCCTTGGGTCATCGAGCTGGGCCGAAGATAGACCTAAATCCATCACGACTACATCTACTGGCGTAAATTCTTCAGGAACTAACTCCTGTAAATCTGAAAAGTTTCCTTGAATCAGTTTTATATTTTTTGCACCTATTTCCTTAATTAATTTCTTGGCGTTGGCAATGGCTAATTCATCCAAATCAATCGCCAAGACTTGACCCTTATCCCCTACCGCCTTAGCCAAAGCTAAGGTATAGCCGGCTCCACCTAAAGTACAGTCAATAACCTTATCTCCCTTTTTAACTCCCGCTAGCTCCAAGACCTCTTTCAGCATGACCGGAACATGTCTATAGCTATTCCCCTCTTGAGAGGGGTGCCCGAAGGGTGGGGTGTGTTTATCTTTCATATTATTTATCCACAGTCACTCCCTCCAGAGCTTCGGCAATAGTATTACTTTCTTTCTCCATATTCTTCTTGTAAACATTCCACGCAGTTTCATCCCAAATTTCTAAACGATTATATAAACCCACAATAATAGCTTTCTTTTTTAAATTAGCGAAACTTCTTAAATATTCTGGCAAATTAAGACGACCTTGCGTGTCAAAATCCAAATCCATACCACCACCCAAAAAATGACGAGCGAGTGCGCGGTCATTGGATTTATTAAAAGGCAAATTAGCTAAACGTCCAGCAATCGTCGCCCATTCTTTCTTGGTGTAAAGAAATAAACAATTATCTAAACCCTTAGTCACTACTCCTCCGTTTTTTAGTAGCGCACGAAACTTAGCCGGTATGGCTAACCGACCCTTTTCATCAATAGTATGGCTGTATTCTCCGATGAACATATTATTCCCCATTTTTTACCACTTTGTGCCTTCATACATACATTATACCCCACCAAGTCTAACCTAGTCAACACCAAATATAACAAAAAACCCTTTAGAATAAAGGGTTTTAAACTAAAATAAAAAGCCCCTAAACTTATACACAGTCTAGGGGTCTTATCTTTATAAATTATCCACAGTTAAGTGATATTGGGTTCGCGATCATAGATTGGTTCGACAATTTGTAACTTGCCACTCTTTTTAAAATGGCCTTGCTCATCCTCTACTTTAATCCCCCAGGCAAAAGCCAAAGCATTGGCGGCCGCAATCCCGATACGCAAAGAAGTAAAACTTCCGCCAGTGCTGGCCACCACTATTTTTTTTAAAGTCGTTGGCTTAATTTTATGCTCCTTTAATAATCTATCCAAATTAGGCCACAATTTTTCCGATTGATTAAAATTAGTTTTAATCTTTTTGCGCGCCACCACCTTTCCCTTCTCTCGAAGCGCTAATTCTAAAAAATCTTTATGGGTAGTGTTGAGATATAGTTCCATAGCGACAAACTTAGCACATTTTTTTATGTTTGTAAATAAAAATCATGATACAATTTTACTTCAGTATACTGAAGTAAAAAACATTGATATTCAGGAAATAAAAAAAGTTCTTAATCATTTGATTAAGAACTTTTGGAAAGGACAAATAGCTTTGACTTAATAAGGTCGTTCAATTTTTTCGGGAGTAACTAAAACCGAATAATGTTCCTTATAAATATTATAAAAAATACTAAGAGGCATATGATCCCAGTTAACTCCAACCGGACGATCATTGGCACCAAGGTAATCATAGTAATCAGAATAATTAAATTCAAATTGTTCACGACCAGTAAAAGGCAGGGTAATTGATCCCCAATCTCCTTTTAAAGGCACCGGTTTAATTTCGTAGAATTTCCAGGGAGTCCCGACACCGTCATAGGTTCCCCACCAGAAAGCTTTGCCATGGTTACCATGGGTTACGCTAAGATTAACATAACAGGTAGTCGTATGATTAATCATGTCAACCGTAAACTCGATAATACCATCACCACCAGGTAACTTATTAGGAGGAAAAGCCATAGTAAAAACTTCGATTTCAATGTTTGAACTATGACTATTACCAAGATTGTCCGTCACGGTCAAGGTAACGCTATAATTACCTTTAACCTTAAAAACATGATCAACAATCTGACCGGTAGCCGTTTGACCGTCACCAAAATTCCAAGAATATTTAGTAATTATAGAAAACGGATTAGATCCCCCAGTGGAGGGCAAACCGCTAAACATAATAGAGGCATTCTCTTTGATTTTTAGAGAACTGGCCGCAATAATCGCCTTCAATCTACTCAAAGAAGTCTGATCAACTTGTAAAATTTGACCATTGAAAAAAGAAAAACCAAAATATTTAACACCGTCTTTTTCGATATAATATTTTTTAAATTTTGGTAAATTATTTTCATTGGCCCAGATAACGATGCCATCCGTGACTTTATAATGCCCATATTTTACGAAAACACTTGTATTGATCGTGGTAAATATCCATCGGTAGGTATTTGGTCCGTCGGGATTAGGCAATAATGCTGAAACGTTTTCGTCTCCATTAATCTGAATACCGACCTTCCAGTCTGGTTGCATATTACCTTCTTCCGGAGCCATAGACAAAACAATGTCGTAAGTGTTAGTACCGTCACCATTGGACGTAGCTGATGCCTTATTAATTATACTCAAAATAGTGCCGTTGTTGTTGTCAACGGGTGTATTTTGAATGCCGTTTTCGCAGGACCACATTAAGCTTATTAGAAAAACGAGTCCCATCCGTAAAACCCATGATTTTCTCATGATTATTTTTCTCCTATATGAAACAAAATTTTATTTAATTTTCAAAGTGCTTTTTAGAATCACTTAGCACTATCTTTTTAAAAAATAGCACAATTATGACGCCAAAACAATTAAGCAGTTTGACTTTTCAATTGCTTGCGGACAAAAACATGTCTAGGGGTTAATAGGGCTTGTTCGTAAACAGCTAAAATATCTTTAGCAATAATATCCCAATTAAACTTGACTTCTACTAATTCGCGGCCCGCCAAACCCCTGTCTTTAACTAGCTCAATCTCGTTTAATAAAAATCTTAATTTTTCTAATAAGTCATTAGTATCTTTATTTTTAAATAAAAATCCAACCTCATTAACGGCTTCTTTGTTTTCTGGAATATCGCTAACTAATACTGGCACACGACGAGACATAGCTTCAAGCAAGGCTAGCGACAAACCTTCAGATTCGGAAGGTTGAACAAACAAATAAGCATTAGCATAAAGCTCAGCCAAAATTTGGCCAGTTTGATTGCCAGTAAAGATAATATTGTCGTTGCCCTGGGCTAAGTCTTTTAACTCTTGAACATAGCCATCGGTAAAAGCGCCATCACCCACGATAACTAATTTTTTGTCAGTAGCACCCAAATCTTGATAAGCTTTAATTAAATAAGACAAACCCTTATGACGAACCAAACGAGAAATCGCCACGATATAATTGTCTTTAGCTAAACCCCATTGAGCAATTAATTCTCCATCGACTTCTTGGTAGAGATTAGCGCCATTAGGGATATAATGAGGAATAACGTCATATTTTTCTTTTACATAATTTTCCATTAAACGGGTCACAACAATTACTTCGTCTGATACGGCGCACATAATGCGCTCACCCAGCTTTAACATCAAACGAGCGAAAGCCCCCCATTTTTGATGCTCATAATCACGGCTCTGCAAAGTAGAAACTATTTTAATTTTAGGATTAAGCAATTTAGGCAACCAAGCGACCAGCGCTGGGCCGATACTCTGAAAATGAATAACCTCTACTCGACTAAAGGTGGCATGGATACTGGCCAAAATAGTATGAGTAATGGCATCGGCATGCTTAGAATGCCAGCTGGGCAAATTAACCAATTTAACTCCTTGGTAATTTTTTAAATCTTTGGGAGTATAATGGCTTCTGGTATAGACAACAACTTCGTGGTTTTCGGAAGCCAACCCGCCTTCGCTTAAAAGCTTCGGCGAGGCAAGGCGCACAGATAAATCCTCCACGTAGCGTTCTACTCCGCCACCTCGAGCAGGGATTCCTTTTTGTCCGATAAAAGCTATTTTCATAAAATTATAATGCTAATCCTCTAATTATTATGCGAATTCCTCGAATGGCTACAAGTAAATTATTTTGTGGATTTTATTTGAGGCATTCGCATGTGAATTCGCGTTATTCGCGTTACTGATTGCTATCGATAGTAAAAGCCATGCTGTAATTACGACCGGAAATTAATCCAGAAGCCTTAATATCTACACGACTTAAATCCTTAAAACCACTAGGCACGATCACTGCCGCGCTAAAATTACCTTTGCTGTCGGCCTTAGTTTGATAGTTGGTACCAGCAAAAGAAACAGTCATATCTTCGTTAGAACCAAAACCACTACCACTTACCATTATTTCAGATAATGGAGCGCCGGCATTCTTGCTGGTCTTAATAGACATAGATTCGCTTGGTTGAGTATAACCTTCATCTTCAGTGGCTAAAACCATAGCATAAGGACGTAAACCATTATCTAAAACTAAAATATTAGAACTATTAAACACAACCAAAACTTCACCCTTAATGGTAGGAACCAGTTTTAAGCCCATAGCCCAACTGTTAGCAACTTTTAGTTTACTGTCAGTAAATTTAGCTAAAGAGCTAAAATCATTTTTGTTAATCTTAATCACGGTTGAGCCATAAGAAGCATATAAACTGCGACCATCTTTTGACGGAACGACATCATAACCAAACTTACTATCATGTTTTATGGTTCTAAAAACATCACCCGTGGTGCTCATTTTAGTTAAAGCTTGATCATCCATCACATAAAGCAAATTGTCTTCATTATAAAGTTTACGATTGCCAGTAGAAATATTGGCATTAATATCAAGCTCACGAACCACTGATCTAAAATCGCGATCAAAAATCTGAATTTTACTACCGTTGGCGCTGTAAATAAAATTGCCATCAGCACCTAAACGCACATTATAGGGATTGGTTTGATTATAAAATTTATAAGAATCGACAACCTGTAAATCAGTGTTCCACAATTTAATAGCTTTACTACCAGAGGTCACAATGCGACCGTTAATCAAATCTAAGCCACCTAACCAATCCCAGGTGTTGTCGCGACTAGAATTAACTAAACTAATGGTTTCTAAATTAGAAAAATCATATTTATACAAAGTAGAACCACTAGAGGCATAAATATACAAAGAGCCCTCTTCAATATTAAAGAGAACATCATTGTAAGTAGAACTTCTTACTTGTCCGTCAACTGGAGCTGGTTGTTTAACTACGTTGGCTAATTTGCCATCGACAAATTTAAAAACTTCCAAACTGCCAGTATTGGCGCTGGCGATTACTAACTCTCCATGATACTGGATAGCATCTCCGGAATAATAAGATTTAGTTTTAGTGGAAGCGTAGTTCATATAAACAACACCTACCATCAAAGCCACAAACAACACTGATAAAATTAAAAATTTCTTGTTCATAGTTAGTATTTTAAATATTTTATATATTGAATTAATGGTTAAAATTAGCACATTTTATAATAATTGTCAATGATTACTTCAGCTTCGCTCAGGACAAGTTGAACTAAAGGCTTTTTTGATAAAAAATGGCTAAAAATAAACAAAAAAACGACATTTTGTCGTTTTTTATTCCCCTCTTGAGAGGGGTGCCTGAAAGGCGGGGTATGTTATTTCTTATATTAAATATTTTTCCTAATCTTAGCCATTAATTGTAAATAAAATTCAATATTATTTAAACTAGCCAATCTCTGGCCCAAAGGTTCGCTGATTTTAAACAGATAATTAAGATAGGCTTTGGTCAGTTTTTTAAGCTCTTCACTCTCTGAATTAGCATTTATTACCTTGTAATCTTTAGCAAACTTAGCATTATTAATATTAATCTGTTCGTAAAATGGCGCGTATTTTTTGCCTTTCAGGGCTAAGGCAATTTGCTTATCAGCGTTAGCTTTAAAAACAAATAATCTTCCGTGACGTCCTTCACGGGTCGGGATAACACAATCGAACATATCCACTCCCCGCTTCACTGCTTCCAAAATATTATCCGGATAACCCACACCCATTAAATAACGTGGCTTATTAATCGGCATAGCTTCAACTAAGTAATCTAAAACTTTATACATTTCTTTAGCGCTTTCACCTACACTAAGCCCTCCAATATTATAACCATCAAAATCACAACTAGCTAAATCAGCCAAACTTTTCAAACGTAATTGTTTATCCAGGCCTCCCTGAATCACAGCAAAGAGTAAGGGCTTGGCTCCGCCCACTGGCGGATTTACTTTTTGCCAATAATCTTTACTGCGACGCGCCCAGCGAGAGGTTAATTCTACTGACTGGGTAATATATTCTTTGGTCGCAGGCAGTGCTACGCATTCATCAAGACACACGGCAATATCTACACCGAGCTCTCTTTGAATCTTAAGAGAGTCTTCCGGTGACAAATGATAGCGACTACCATCCACATAAGAAGAAAAGTCCACGCCCTTGTCGGTTAATTTTACTAAGCTTTTTCCTTGTCTCGCCGTAGTTTTAAACGAAGGCGGGCCGGACACGAGAGCCGCCTTCGCCTGAGGCTTCGTCGAGCCAAGGGAAAAAACCTGAAAACCACCGCTATCGGTTAAAATCGGCCCATCCCAATTCATAAACTTGTGAAGTCCACCAATTTTTTTTATTAAAGCGGATCCTGGCCGAAGCATTAAATGATAAGTATTAGACAATAAAATCGGCGCGCCAATAGACCTCATTTCGCTGGTCGTTAAATGCTTGACGGCGCCTTGCGTGGCAACCGTCATAAAAAACGGCGTTTCGATGTTGCCATGCGCCGTTTTTAATATTCCCCGCCTCGCTTGGGTATTTTTATTTTTCTTAACAACTTTAAACATTTCGTATTAACTTTATAAACTTTATGAACTTTTAACTTTATGAACTATTTGACTTGTCCTCCATTTATATCCATATCTCCGGATTTAATCAAGGGGTCATCCTCCAACTTACTAGTTTTAACTCGACCTTCCTTGCTTATCTGATTATTAGTCATACTGTCAATGGCCGTAATCTTGGCTGCTGGCATAATCACTAAAATTTGACGACTTTGAGCACTCTTAGGTTCAACTGACAAATCAAAAGAGACTTTAATTTCATCAGGACTAGCTGGTAAAACATTAAACTTCCAAGTAAGGGTTCGACTGGCACTATCATAGCTTAAGTCGCCAGAATTAGCTTGAGTCTTATTAGTCCAATTAACATAGTCTGGTAATTTCATACTAACAAGCACGGTATTTAACTCATGAAAGCTGTTTAAGATTTTCCACTCTCCCCTAACCACCGTAGCCTCTAGAGCCGTAAAAGGTAAAGGACCGGAACCAACCGGGATACTATCCTCATTAAAATAAATTAACTTTTCGGAAAAATCCAAATCACTGTTTATTTTGTTAATAATAGTATTGCTTTGATTGTCGGTGGAGCTAGCCGTCCCGTCATTAACTTTGGCGACAAATTGTTTGTGTGAAAATTGCGTGTAGCTTTTGATTTCATTATTAAAATTTTTGTTAGTAATTTTAGCTCGTTCTTTAATTTGCAGGCTCCAATCAATAATCCCGGTAGCGTCCGAGGCCAGACTCGCTAATTCAGGTATTTCCTCTTTGGTCCAAATTAAATTATTGCCGGAATGTTTGCCCTTATTTAAATCCTTAAGACTATTCCAATCAATAGCGTCCCCTTCAATTACCGCCATAATTACGACATCTTCTAAGGTCTTTTGACCTTTATTAGCATAACTCAAAGAATAATTTAAAACTTGACCAAAATTAACCCCCTGATCTTTATCGGATTGATTAATAACTAAACTTAAATTTAAATCGTTTTTAACTACTTCTACCGCAACGTTATTTTGATAAAAAATATAAGTTTTAGGTGGCTTAATAATATCAATAGTGGTGGTAGAAGTAGTTGAGCTGGCGATGTCACTACTTGAATTAGTTGTGCTAGAAGCAACTTCTTCCTTGGTTTCTAAAATAAAGTTAAAGGAGTGGGTCAACTTAGTTTTATCAATAAATTTAAAATTGATTTTTATTTCCTGTTCGATATTCTTCGCTTCAACAATTTCCCATAACCATGGCTTAATTAATTTATTGCCGGTAAGACCACTAGTAGTCGACGCCGTAGAAGCTACACTGTCATTAATAAACTCTACATCAGAAATTTCCGAAGGTTCAACTCTCAACCAAAAATGTTTTAATTGTCCATCTTCTTTTAATTTATATTTAAAACTAATCGTTTGTTTCTCGCCTACTAAAGAACTGGCGTCATTAACCGTGGTTATTTCTAAGCCCATTGATTCTACGGCTGTATCTAGGGTAGCGGTTTTCTTAAATGAAGAAGAAAAATTAGCCGGCTCGTAGGTTAATTCAGCCACGGCCACATTGGACTTACCAACCTCATTAACAATTTTACCTTTAATAACTATTTGTCCACCACTATGCGCGGCTATATTATTCAATTGCCACTCATTATTGTTAGTGCCAGGGGCTGGCTCACTAGAAACAAAAATAAAGTTCTCTGGATAATCCACATGTAAACTAGCTTTATTTAAAGCCACCTTATCTTGATTGTCGTATTTAATCGTATAAGTAAATTCCTGACCAGCCACTATTCCACGATAGGCTTCAACGGATAATTCCACGGCCGTAGCATCAGCACCTCGATTAAACCAATACCAAGCCAGTCCGGCCAAAATACTAACACCAATAATATATAAAGCTATGGTTACCAATAAAGACTTCCAGTCACGTGTCGGTTTAATGTCTAATCTTTTAACATCAATAATATCACCGACATCGTCTTGATAAATCTCCGATAAACCTTCGCTAATATTATTTTGACGCGTGGTTTCATCAACATCCTGATTCATTTGGTCAAGTTTTTTATTTCTAGTCATAGTTAATTCAAAAAATCATGTCATCCCGGTGTAAACCGGGATCCAGACTACCCCTAATAAGGTATGTAATCTTTTTTATTATATTTAAAAACTAAGAATCTGGATACCGGCCTCCGCCGGTATGACAAATCGGAAATGTTTTTTATTTCTAGTCATAGCTAATTACTTTATCTCTTAATACAAATCCCCAATATTTATCAGTATCTTGGACTCGATAATCACTACTTTGATTTTCCGGATAACTCCAAGCTACTTCATAAGAACTAGGAACTTCAAATTTATAATTAATTTCAGAATTATTGGAGCCGGATTGTTTTTGCACTAATAAACTATAACGATAGAGCTTAGCTTCGGTCGTCGGGTTAACAATCTCGCTAACTCGATCCAACCAATTTTTCTCTAAAGATCTGCTACTTAATTTAAAAGGTAATTTATAACTCACTTTAATAACGGCTATTTCGCCCGGATCAATCATAGACCAGTTGGCAAAAACCGTTTTATTACCCTCTCGATAAACCCAAGTACCACTTGGTTCAATAATTTCTGCCTGATTTTCATTGTTTAAATCCGGATCTGTGACTGAGCCAGATTCTAGAGTGCTATACCAAGACTTATTGGGGCCCTTAAAACCTTCAGCTTCAATTAACTTGCTACCCAAAGGCACATAAATTCTTAACCAATTATAGTTAGTAACACCGCTAAAAGCATCGGAAGCTTTACCCTGATGGTCTCTGATAATTTTTACATGATCAACTACGCTACTATCAGACAAAATATTAGTCGTTAACTCGATAGTTTGTTTAATACTTTTATCGCTTTTACCACCACCCAGATTAGTGTTAATAACTGACAAATAATCACCACCCGTATCTTTCGTTTTACCATCCCAACCAAGTTCAGCTACTTTAGCCTCCAAAGACTCATCATTAAAATATAATAATAATTGTTTTTCGTTTAAAGATTCTTCAATTGCTCCTACTAATTTCAACCAAACATTTTTATCTTGGTTAAGAGATATTTTGGTAATTAACTTATCCATTAATTCTCCAATAATCGCTTTAGGCGCATTGGTTTCATTCAGCTTCTGTTCTTCTGGTTTCTGTTCAACTCGTGCCTGGATTACCTCCAAAAAATTATCAGCTGTTATCTCGGTTTTAGCTTCATCGTCTAAAATAATTGGTCCTGTCTCTTGCAGTAATTTTATTACTACATCCGGAGTTAAACTAATAACCCCGTCAACAGTAGAACCATCGCTTTGTTCATAAAACCACATAATCTTCTTGGCGCTCGTCGGCCAATCTGGCCACCAATTAGCATCACGAAAATTCCAACGAGAGTTAATAAACTGCAAAGGTCCTGGTGGAGTAATAATTTTTCTCAAACCCGACTCATTATCATAGGTGCCACCACCCGGCACCGTCATTTTTTTAACTCGGCCTTTACTAAAATCAACGATAGCGAAACTACCCATAAAACCGCCAGTCGCGCGAGCTTCGGTGTTGTTTTGGAAAATTAATAAATAACGCTTATCATAAGTCTCGCCTAAAAAGTTTCGTAAATTAGCCGACATGGAAACCAGTTCAGCTAAGCTCGTAGCTAAAAACTGACTACGCTCTCTAAAATAGGCAAAATCTGCCTGCATAGCTTCTGGTAAAGATTTTTCGTTAATCTGATTTAAAACTACCACTAATTGTTCAACTTTAAGTTGCGCTCGTCCTCCAGCATCATTAAACGAGGCTAAAGATTTAACAATATCTTTATCTGGTGAATTGCCAAACAGGCTTTCCATGGCCAAGGTTAAATCAGCGGCAATATCTGAACCCAAGCGCGCGGCTTCCAGAATATTCTTACTTTCGCTAGCTAACTTAGCTTGAGGATTAGGCAATAAAGCGGATAAAGATAATAAAAAATTATTAACTTTAGATAATTCAGCTTCGGCTGACACAAAATCACTACTGGCTTGACTGAATTGTTTATTGGCCTCAGAAAAATCTTTTCTCTCAATTGACTGCTTACCTGACCAAGCATCATTTAAGGCAGCACGCGAAACACCAATAATCTTATCTTTCCAATCAACTAAAGATTGGTAATGACCATAAAATTTAACTGGCAAAATAATAATTAAAAGAATAGTGGCAAAGGCCGCGGCCGGCTTAAGAAAAAACAAGCGTGGTTTTGGTTTAAGTTTTCTAGCTTGTTGACGCACTTTGTCGACAGCTTCTTTAGTTTTAAGGGGCACGGTAGCTTTGATGGTTTGCGCCCGACCACCTAGACTGGTTAATATTAAACTAATCGTCTTCCAAACTATTACAACAGCGTGCCAAGGCCAAGTAATTATTTTAATAATCAAAGCTAGTAAACCAATCAAACCTCGCCAAAATTTAATTAATGGCCAAATTAAAATAGCTAAAAATTTTAAGAAAGTTTTTTCTACTAAGTAACCAAGTTTCACCAACCAAGAGGTTAATAAGTCGTCGCTCTTTTTTAGTTGTAATAATTTATATTCCCAGCGACCCAAAGCCACGATAATAGCCAAAAAGACGCCGATGAAGCGAATAATGCTTAGCTGTTTGACTTTGTGTTTTAGCATAAAACTTAAAACTATTTGTAACTGATTTGTGCTTCCATTGTAACTTTACCATCAACACACCCCACCCCAAGAGTACTTGGGGCACCCCTCTCCCTAGAGGGGTATATTTATTACTTATTTTTCAAATAAAACTTTCTTATAAATAGCATTAGTGGCGCGAGCGCACTCCCACCAACTATAAATCTTAGCCTGTTCGTAGCCTTTGATTATTAATTTATTTCTCAAAGAATCGTCATTAATAATCTTGTTAATTTTAGTCTCCATATCAGCTTCATCCTCAGGATTGAAATACAGAGCGGCTTCACCTAAAATTTCCGGCAAACAAGAACGATCCGAGCTAACCACGGCACAACCTTTTGCCATGGCTTCCAACGGTGGCAAACCAAAACCTTCGTAAAGTGAAGGGAAAACATAAGCGATGGCTTCTTTGAATAAAATTTCCAAATCATCATCAGCCACATAACCACTAAAAACTATAGGACTATTGGGGCCTGTTTGCCACAAAGACATTTTAGTGGCTTTAATCTTTAGTTGTTCATAGAAATAATCACCCTTACCCACTAAAACTAGACGTAAATCCGGTTGTTTGTTTCTAATTTTACCAAAAACCTTAAGCAACCTTTCCAGGTTTTTGTGAGGATAAACATTACCCACATAAAGCAAGAAAGGCTTACTGATATTATAGCGTAAAAGCGCTTCCTTGTCATGACTCTTTTTAGCAAATAAAGAGTCTCTGTCTTTAGCTAAATTAGCCACCCCTTCATAGATTACCTTAACTCTATCGCTTGGTATCGAGAAGTGTTTTAAGATGTCTTGTTTAGTGAATTTAGAAACCGTAATAATCTCGCAGGCGCGATGAACAGCTAGCCAAATAATGCCTCGATAAGCCCAATTCTTTAACCAATACAACCAAGGACTTAAAGTTGTAGCCCGCACCGTCGGATATTTAATTAAAATTAAATCATGAATCGTGACCACAAATTTTCCGAAATATAAAAATGGCACATTAAAATGGGGGAAGTGAACCAAATCTAGCCTAGCTTTAGTTAGTAGCCAAGGCATGACCAGCTGTTCTTTGAGTGTATACCAGCGCACTTTGGCCAAAACTTTGGTAACTCGCTCGCCATCACAAATAAATTGATCGAAATTAGCCTGAGTTAAAAAAATCACATATTCATTAACTTCATCAAGCTTAATAATATTGTCCACAATTTCTTGAGTATAGCGCCCTAAGCCCTTGCCAACCGGACCATAAAAACGCGCATCAATACCGATTCTTTTAATATTTTTTTTATTCATAGAATCTAATTTTTCTTATAAGCATTTCTAAGCTGTTTTTAATTCTCCCACGCCAATCAAGCTGATTGCCCCGAGCCGATTGATAATCGTAACAACTTAAATAATTACCAGACAAATCAGGATCCGGCGCGCCTTGCTTTAATAAAATTATGCCTGTCTTAGGACATAAGGTCAAACTATCAACCGCTTCTCCTCTATTAATCGCTGGATCCTGTAACCCAGCAAAACTATGAAATTTATTAGCACCCAAATTAATGGTTTGTGCGCGCGTGGTAGCATTAACTAAAGTTACACCCCTGGTAAAATCTCGACGCCACAAACCAGCCTTAATTTCAACGCTAGTTGGGTCTAATAAATTATAAGCTGTGTTCGTAGGTTCTCCTAAATCCAAACTATATTCATCAAACCACCACAATTCGCTATGTGATTTTTCGCCGCCATCAAAGGACCAATAACCATCACCGAGTAGCGTACTCGCTAAACCAAAACGCATTTGCGCATAAACATCTCGCCTATCAACCGGATTATAAGCGCCATTAAGAATATAAATTTGTGGATTTTTATTTTGCGCCGGTAATTTAACTAAATAAGACTTCATAGAATCAGCCCAGGTCCCCCGTCCTTGCCAAGGCGTGGGCCATGTTTCAAACATTCGCCCATTAATTGGCGATTGATAAGCTAAGTAATCATTACCATTAACGACAATTATTTTGTTGGGCCATTTATCTCGGCTTTCAGCTAAAAATTTAGCCATACCCACTCGCCAAGCCGTATCAATTTTAAGTGGGCTGTCATTACGACCGTCTTGGTCAATATCAATCCCCTTAGGCTGATAATAACTGGCGTAAATATCCACCATATCAAAAAAAATCCCATCCCACTTAGTGGATATTTTAAAGATTTTATCTAAATAGTCTAAATTAAATCGACGATAATCTTCTTTGGTAATATTAATAGCCGACGTTTGAGGCCAGGGTTCAGCAATCTTACCTTGCGTATCGGTTAGCCACCAATTATTTTCTTCAATGGTTTTAAAAATATTCGTACGCCAACTCCAGTAATCATAAAACAGGAATTGACGATAAAACATAGCTGGATAAGTATAAGCTAAAATCTTGCCTTGCGGTTGTTGTTTTTTATAATAAGTCCAAAATGAAGATTGATAATGAACCATCTCCGGCTGGACTACTAATAAATCCCAACGAGCTAAATCCTGATACTGTCTAGCGTCAAAAAAAGATAAATAATAATTAGCCAATTTCGGATAACCATCTTCGGCCCAAGCTAAGCCTGGCGTCACCAACAAAATTATTGCTAGACTAATTTTTAGTAGAGGCCAACAATTTTTCATAAATTTTCATAAGACCGGCAAAGTGCTGGTCCGGAGAAAAATTTTTCTCCACAAATTCTCTAGCCTCCTTGGCTCCATCAGATACCGCGCGCGGATTATCTAAGCTCCAATTAATTTTAGTTGCTAAGTCATCACTCGAGTCATAATTAAAAAGTAGTGCGGAGTGTCGCGATTGCACCGCCTCAGGAATACCGCCAATATTGCTGGCGATAACAAATTTGCCCAAAGCGCCGGCCTCTAAATTAACCAAACCAAAAACTTCATATAAACGAGAAGGAATTATTACCAAATAGGCTTGGCGAATAACTTCTTTTAATTCTTGATCATATTTTGGCCCCAAAAATTCTACTCTTTTTTCTAACCCCAATTTTTTAGTCATCTCTTTTAAAACTTTATACTCAGACCCAGATCCAACAATTTTCAACTTCATATTACCCTTAACTTTAACCATAGCTTTCAGTAAATTATCCACGCCCTTACCCTGATCCAGTCGGCCAAAATATAACAAATAATCGCCTAAAGCAAATTCTGGTTTGAATTTTTTAGTATCTATAAAATGATAAAGGACGACAATTTTCGCCTCGTCTACTCCCCACTCCACCATTTTATTTTTCATAAATTGCGAGGGTGCGATAAATAAATCTACATTTTTTTCATAAACTTTAAGTACATTGTGATGCCACCACATTTCGGTAGCCGCGATAAAACTCTTAAAATAAGAATCCTTGATACCGCGTTTAGCCACACTTCGCCACCAATGTCCCCCCTTAGCGCTTTCGTCAATCTCACCACGGCTAAATAATTTATAGTTAGGACTGATTAATTTGTAATCATGCAAATGCATAACGACTGGTAAATGATAACGCTTAGCTACCGGCAAAATGGACGGAGATAAATGATGATAAATATTATTAATATGAATGATGTCCGGCTTAAATTCTTTAATCACTTTACCAAACTGTCTAGCTGCTTCAAAATTCCAAAAAATATGACTAAAATATTTAAAAACATGACGATGAGAAAAACGATCAAAATTGACACCCGTAGGCCAATAACGACTATATTTATCCGGTAAATTACTAGGATGACGCATAGCAAATTTAGCCACTTTAACTTTTTTGGACAACAATAATTCAGCTAGATCCAGAAAATATTTATCTGCCCCGCCTTTAAGAAAATTAAATTTATTAACTAAGAGTACCCTCATAAACTCGTCGACCAAGTCCTAAGGACAGCCAAAAAAATATGTTAAGAGAATTATCTTCCAAATAAGGTTGAAATAAAAAAACCACGGCGCAAAACACCATAATACCCAAAACAGAATATTTGGCGATTAAACCTGAGGCTTGATGACCTTTACTCAATAATAAATTTTTAAAGATATTTAAATAAAAACCGATAAACAGTAACAAACCAAAAATACCCATTTGTACAAAAACCGCGAACCATGAATTATGAATATTTCTTACTTCCACATAATCCAAATAATCGCCCATATCAATAAAAACTTGTTGGCCAAATCCTAAGCCCCGCCAAATATTATTTTTATATTCTTGCCAGACACTTTGCCACACCACCCCTCTCCACGCAAAACTGGTATCACTGGTATCAGACAAAGACACTGCTCGACCCAAAACTTCATTTTGCGTTTGCTTAATTTGTTGACTCGCTACTGACCAGGGAAAAATATTTATTAAAAAAACTATCAACAAACCCACTAAGATGCTAGCTATAAAATAACGAGCTACAATACTTCTAAAAGCTGCTCGCCTATCTTTAGTAATTGCGAAATAAAGAAAAATCAAAGTCGCAATCAGTGCTATCCATAAATGACGCATTAAAGAACCCACAATACCAATGGCAAAAATGGGCAATAAAAGATAAAAAGTTCGGCTAACTAAATCTTTTTTAAACAACAAATACACTAAGGCGAAAATACTAATTAAACTTAAATACCAAGCATGACTAAAATCTAAAATACGCGCGCCGGCTGTGGTTAGTGGGGTAATTTCCGTCCACAAACCCTGACCATTAATCAAACCATAAATAATAAAACCAATAATCCCGACAGCTCCGGCTAAAACAAAACCCAACCAAGTTCGCCAATATTGTCTCTTGTCTAGAAGTAAATAAGTAACAAAATAAAATAAGGGGTAAAAAGCATAATTTTTCAAAGAGCTAAAAGATAAATTAAAAGTACCGGCCCAAACTGTCACACTTAAAACAAAATAAATAGCGGTCAACAATAACCAAGCCATCAGAATCAGGTCGCTAAGTTTAAGATTAAATTTGATTTGTCTTTTTATTAATCGTAGACCCAAACTCAAAAGCACCGCTACGAAAATAATATCCACTAAATAAAATTTATATTCGGTATCACCAATAATTAATGATTGCAAACTAAAAAATCTGGTAAAAACCAATATTAACCAAGTTATGGCATAAATTCCAGCGCGAGGATAAATCAAGGGTAGTACCAGGCCGGCTATAGCCACAAAAACATAAAGAAGTAAGCTAAAACCACTTAAAAAATTGACTAACAAAAAAGAGCTGAAGAGTAATATCAGCAAAACAGCGGCCATAATTTCACCGTTACCAAAAACAGATAAACGACGGTTTATGTTCAACATAGAGTAATTTTTTCTATCCATACTCTACCATATTTTTAGATAAAAATCAAAAAAATAGAGCTAGCTTAATGGCTAACTCTATGCTTAAAAGAACAAAATAATTATTATTTAAGTTTAGGAAAATGGATGCTTCCTTTGTATTTTTGATACAAATCAGGAGCTACTTCCTTTAATATACTAGGCTCTATTAAAAAACTGCCCATCTGTTTACCTGTTTTAGGATTAATTCCAATAACTTTATTATCAATACACCACAGAGCTAATTCTTTATGTGATCTACTAATAAACTTACCGTCATCTTTAACTAAGTCCTCAGTTTTAACTCGGATATAACCGCTTTGAACATAGTTCTTCATTTTAGCGTAACGCATTGGACCTAATCGACTTTGATCAAATGATTCCCAATCATTATCAATCTCCTCTGACTTATTAAGATCAGTGTTGATAGTTTCGGCCACCGTATCAATTTGCAACCAATCTTCATCAAGCATGGCAAAATGAACCAATTTTAAACCAATCAACTCCAAAGCATCCGGCTTAAGAGGATTTGATTTAATACCATCTCCTTTCTCATTGCATAATTGAATATACTCGCCGTTGCTAACATCAACAGTAGCCTTACCGCCTCCAGCTTCCACTAAAATACTACCTGTTTCTTGGGCCCTACTCTTAGTTTCCTTAAACTCAATAGTTTCACCCTCTTTAACCGACATTTTAAGAGTTGCTTCGCCACTTTGTTTTTTAGCTTGTTTAACGTATTTTACACCAAGAAAAGCGTCTTTATCCCAAGAAACAATCCCTCGAGAATTCACGCTATTACGATCATTAACATCATCGTAATTATCATTTCTTGACCTCATCGGCGTATATTTAATGATAAACTTCACCGGGTTATACGCACCGAGACCAGCAATAGCTTCTTTTTTATTAGCTAGTGGTCCTGAATGATAATCTTTTTTTAAGAATTCAAGCTGTGGTTCTTCAGTAATGCCGGCCAACCACGGGATACTAACAATTTTATTCGCTTCATCAAGTTCTACTTGAAAGATATGAAAACTACTGTCCTCCATTTCATAAGCTACATCATAATTATCTGAGCCTGGCTCTAGTATGCCAACTTTATCATTTAATCGACCTTCGCTCATCCAAGTGGAGTCGGTGCTATAGTAATAATCTTTATTCGGATCACTACCCTTAATACTGTTGAGATAATCCTGGCTAACAAGAACATTTCCTTGTCCGTCTTTTTTAACAATCTCACGGTCGCTCGCGCAACTGGATAGCCAAACTAGACCAACCAGAATTAGCAAAATGCTTAATACTTTTTTCATCGACTTCTCCTTTTGTTATTATTACTTTTTGTTGAATTAGCTTGATTAATCTTAAAAAGAAAAGAAACATCCAAACTAGCGCCAATTATTATCCGGTTAATCCCTTTAACTCCGACAATACCATTCTGGTAACCAACGAAAAAATTGGCGACACTACTATTGGCATAACTAGGATTAAGAAATGTGCCGACCTCATAGAATACTTTAGGACTCTTAAAGTCGTACATATTAACAGCACCAGCTAGACCCCAAGCAAAACTAAGATCTCCCATCTTAATATCTACCACGGTTAATTCACCAGCCCCCTTCACAATTTCTGGAGCTAAATCATGGTTAATGGAATAATTTCCAGACCAAACCGGTATTTCTTTTTTGATGGCCATTTTACCTTCAAAATAGATACCAGCTGCCGGTAGCCATGCTTGTTGGTTTAAGCGTCTGCCATAAGCTTGATATTCTAATCGAGCCATAGCAAAATCGTTGAAAACATTCTCTGTTAGACCACTGAAAACTTCTCCATATTTGGAAATTTGTCCATAACCAGCACTTAAAGAATAAAAAGAAGAATTAGTTCGTAATTTACTTTTTATTCCAGCTTGCCAATTAAAAGATGGTTCTCGATAAGTTCCATCGTTAAATTGACCACCACCACCGGCCACATAGCCGAAAGCACCTAAACCAATAGATTTAGATTGGTTTAAATAATAGACAATATCTCCATCGAATAGAACTGAAAAACCTTGAGACCATTGGTTCCAAAATTTCTTGTAACCTATCCAAGAAGAAAAATCAACATTGCTTAAAGCCGGAGTCTTACTGCCTTTTTGGCTAGTATTAGCCCGACTTCTTTGAGCCATTGTTTCATCAACAACTGTAAGTTGTAACAAAACAATCAACAAAAATACTGTTAAGTATTTCATTTTTGCGCACTCCTAATCTGTGAAAAAATATTTATTTTTAGTTTTCAAATTACTGTCTTTATCAACATGAGTTTACCCCGAGCACGAGGCAAATTTATATTGGCAAATTTATTTTTTAACGCCACTCATCAGCCCAATCATCTTTCTTTGGCTCGCCGTAGCCTTTGGCGGAGGCGGCAATCACGCTTACTGGTTCTTCAGGAATAAATTGATATTTATCAGAGTCTTCGGTTTGAATTTCTTTGTCCGACGTAGCCTCGGCGAAGGCGGAATTTAATCCATTGGTCCATTCTTCAGATTGCTTTGGCTCGCCGAAACTATCAGTGAAGGCTACTTCGTCGTTTTCATCACCCGACAAATAAATATAAGCTAAACCAAAGACTAAACCCAAAAACAAAGACATAATAGCGTTTAATAATAAATTAGGCTTAACTGGCCAACTAGAAGTAATCGGCTCATCCAAAAGCTTCAAGCTAACCTTATCACCAAGTCCATGATAATTGTTGTTTTGAGTAATTAACACGTAACCAACTCCTCGGGCAATTTTCTCCGCCTGATCCGCTTTAGTATGATAAGCAGTTATAGAAATAATACCAGTGTTGTTAATTTTTTTAACCTCAATGGTCTTGTTCCAGTTCTTAGAAATTTTCTTAGTGGTGTTGCCAAAATAAGGGACATCAATATTAAAACCGGCCGACATAACACGACCATAAAAAGAAGTAGAGTAGGTTACCTTAGACAAAACGTCGCTTAAGTATTCGTTAGAGCGAGCTAAAGTATAAGAATCTCCAGCTACACTACTAGCATCTTGCACTACTAATAGACGCAAGCTAGAACTATATTTTAAAGGTTGGACCAAGGTTAAACCTACGCCCAAAACAAAGAAAGCTAGGACAAAAATGCCAATGACCGCCTGTTTACTTTTAATTAGTTGCCAGAAATAGCTTAAATTCATATGTTTTCTCCTAATAAGATAATATTAATTGATTTATCATATTGGCATATTTAGTAAAATTTGTCAATGACTCATCTTAAAAAAGAAAAAACTTGACAAATAGTTATATTTTGCCTAAAATAAGCCAAAAATAAGATAATTACAGAGCCCTTTTACAAATTAATACGGAGTATATATGAATTGGCATCATATCATTTCAGCTGACCAATTTGATTGCGATTCAATCAAAGAGTTGTTTGAGTTAGCTAGAAACATCAAAAAAAATCCTGGTCTTTTCCATAAAGACTTAGCTGACAAGGTAATGTTTGAATTATTTTATCAAGCCTCAACTAGAACCAGATTTTCTTTCGACTTGGCGATGAAAAAATTAGGTGGACGTGTTATAGGCACAGAAAACGCTCGTATTTTTTCTTCCGCCACTAAGGGGGAAACATTAGAAGACACCATTCTGACGATTACTGTCGGGCTGGAGGCTGACATTATTGTTCTGCGTTATGATAAGGTTGGTGGAGCTAAACGAGCTTCGCAGATTACCGAAACCCCAATCATTAATGCTGGCGACGGACCAGGAGAACATCCTACTCAAGCCCTACTGGACCTTTTTACCATACAGGAGGAATTAGGACGACTAAATGATTTTACAATTGCTATGATTGGCGATCCTTATCACAGTCGCACGATTCACTCTTTGGCCAGATTATTAACTCTCTATAAAAATGTAGAAATAATTTTAGTTTCTCCAGACGAAATCGGACTGGACGATGAAACTAAAAAATATTTACACGAGCGAGGATTAAAATTTAGTCACTCCAAAAATCTAGGAAAAACTCTTAAAAAAGTGGACGTTGCCTACATGACCAGAATCCAAGAGGAATATTTTCATAATCCGGAAATCTATAAAAAAGTTTTCGGACAATATGTTTTGTCCTCCAAGCTTATACCGTCCAATCTTAAATTAATCATGCATCCCCTGCCTCGCAAGGGAGAGATTCTCTTTGAGGTTGATAAAGATCCTAGAGCTGCTTATTTTAGACAAGTTAATTATGGACTTTATATTCGCATGGCTCTTTTGAAATTAATTTCAGACAAAGTGTAAATGAATTACCGCCGGCTATGAAGCCGGCGGTTTCCAGTTTGGGGGCTACGCCCCCTTAAACCATTGGGTGCTAAAGCAAAGTTTGTTGAGGAAATTCAACTTGGTGGTGTGACTGGTTTT
>Ga0172379_10001040_pt1 | contig 59840 bp, 72 predicted proteins | sample GrowelOW334metaG_FD_119756 | JGI IMG/M metagenome (GOLD analysis project Ga0172379, IMG submission 119756) | Groundwater microbial communities from an aquifer near a municipal landfill in Southern Ontario, Canada - Groundwater well OW334 metaG | ecosystem: Environmental > Aquatic > Deep... | reverse complement strand
AGCGTTGTTCGCGCGACCATAATAAAATCACCTCCTTTCCTTTGTGGGGTGATTTTATTATATACCCGAGGGCTACGCCTTCAAACGCACTCGCCAGCTCACGCTGGCGGTTTATCTGGTTAAGAAAAAAGCTCTACTTGTAGTAGAGCTTTCTTTGACTTTTTAGCTATTATTAGCTAAACTTGTTTTTCTGCCTTTTTGGCTAAATAATTTTTTTCTGATGTCTCAAAGACACAGGCCAGATAAGCGCCGGCGGCGAATATTATTAGAGCAACTGCTCCATAAAAAAGCCTTTGCTTCATTTCATGAGACCCTGGATATAAAAATGATCCAGCGAACATAATACCAAAGCTGAAACCAACAATTGCAATCGAAGCAATTTTGCAAATTTTGGCTAAATATAGCTCTTTATTTTGATTAATCTCTGATAAATCATCAGTAATTGAATCAAAAATACTTCTTAAAAAATTCATGATAAATCCTTATAATTTGAAAGAACCTTTGTTTACTTTATTTAATTATAATTATATCACATTATCATAAAAATGTCAACTATATCTAGCTATTTTGGCTAATATGAGCCATTATTTCTATTTAATTGCTAAAAAACCAAAAGTTCAGTATAATTCAGACAGCAGTTAATCAGAATACTACAAATTTACATCCGAATACTACGAAAGCTACGAACGAACAGCCACACACCCCGTCCCAAGAGTACTTGAGCCACCCCTCTCAAGAGGGGAATTAATTTTGTAGCTTTTGTAGTATTCGGAACCCTTTTGTAGTATTTGGATAAATTATTAAACGCGTTAGATCACAAAAACTAAGTATGTTTGAAGAAGATAAACTTTTAAAAGATTTAGACACACCCCAACCTAAGCGTCGCTGGTTCTCCAAGAAGCCTCAAGTCTCCTTGAATAATTTTCCGACCATAGCCAAGAAAATCGTCAAAACCATGATTTATACCTTGGTTTTTTGTGTTGGCTTGTTTATATTATTTTACGTTAATAGCAGTTTATCGGAAAAAGATAGCCTATCTTGGATTAATAGTATTCCTTTAATCGGCCAAATCAAGACTTTTGCCGAGACTTCCAGTTCCCCTCTTAAAGGTGAGGATCGAGGACGCATTAATATCTTATTCTTAGGTATTGGTGGAGAAAATCATGCCGGAGGACAATTAACTGACACTATGATGGTATTTAGTATTGATACCAAAGATAAAAAAGTCGCCATGCTATCTATACCTCGCGATTTAGCCGTGCCCATTGAAAATATGGGTTGGCGAAAAATCAACAACGTCAATGCTTACGCTGAAATGAGTACTAAAGGTTCTGGTGGCATCGCTGCGAGTCAAACTGTTTCCGAAATTTTAAAATCACCAATTGATTATTATATTAAAATTGACTTTGCTGGTTTTAAAAAACTTATTGATTACTTTGGTGGGGTAGAAATTGATGTTGAAAATACTTTTGATGATTATACTTATCCGGCTAACGGTCAAGAAGAGAATCCAAATTACACGGCTCGTTTTGAACACCTCCATTTTGATAAAGGCGTGCAAATGATGAATGCCGAAACCGCCTTAAAGTATGCGCGTTCTCGCCACTCTTATGGCGTGGAGGGCACCGACTTTGCTCGCGCTCGTCGTCAACAAAAAGTCATTCAGGCGCTTAAAGACAAGGCCTTGTCAGTTAGCACCCTCACTAATCCAACTTTGATTGCTAATATTTATAGCACCTTACAAGCCAACATGAGCACTAATTTAAAAGTCTGGGAACTCCTTAAAGTTTGGAATTTGGTTAAAAATATTAACCAAAATAATATCACCACCAAGGTTTTATCCAATCAACCTAGTGGTTTACTCGTTGATACCACTGGAGCTGATGGTGCCTATTTACTTATGCCTCGCACCGGTAACTTCACTGAAATTCAATATTACTTCCAACATATTTTTGAAGCTGCTCCCGAACAAGTTAAAGCCAAAATTACCAATGAGCAAGCTAAGGTCAGAATTTTAAACGGCACTTGGGTTAATGGACTCGCTAGTAAAATGGCTAGTGACTTAGAAAAATATAATTTTGAAATCGTTAATGTCGGTAATTGTAGCCGACAAAATTTTGAGACTTCGGTTATTTACGACTTAACTTTTGGCGCTAAAAAAGATTCTTTAGAAATGCTCAAGAAAAAAACCAACGCCAACGTTTCTTTTACTTTACCTGACTGGCTCAAAGCCGACTTGGCCCGCGAAGCTGCTTCCGGCACCGCCAGCCAACAACCTGATTTAATTCTTATTTTAGGTCAAGATGTAGAAGCTAATTACAATACCCTGAATTAATTTCAAATTTAAAATTTAAAATTTCAAAACAATTTTAAATATCAAAATATTTGAATAACAAAATTAATTTTAAAATTTAAGCATTAGAATATTTGTTATTGTTTAAAAATTTGAAATTTATCATTTAACATTAACTCCATGTTAGCAAAAAAATTAAAAAAGGCCCTACCTACTGTCGTTATTTTCGGTCGCACCAACGTGGGTAAATCTACTTTATTTAATCGTTTGGTAGAAAAAAAGCAAGCGCTAACTTCCACTATTTCCGGTACTACTCGCGATGCCAATATTGGCATTGTTAGTTGGAATCGTCGTGATTTTACCTTGGTTGATACCGGTGGATTTCTAGATTTCAAATGGCTTAGTGGCAAAAACAAAGTCGCGACGAGTATTGATGAACAAGTCCAAAAACAAGCTAGAGAATTTCTAACTCGCGCCGACATTGTCTTGTTTGTGGTCGATGGTAAAGAGGGTCTTATGCCTCAAGACAAAGAAATGTCAGCCATTCTTAAAAAGATAATGCCTGAAAGCGATAAGGTCATTTTAGTTGCTAATAAAATTGATAGTGGCAAAGAAATTCCCAGTGCTGATATTTTTTGGAGACTAGGTTGGGGCGAACCTCAAGCTATTTCGGCTGTGACCGGTTCTTCGACTGGTGATCTTTTAGATATTTTAGTAAAGAAATTCAAAAAAAAGGCTGGCGATAAAATTGCTGTGGCCGAAGACTATGATGAACGTGATTTTATTAAAGTTTGTTTACTCGGCAAGCCTAATGTTGGTAAATCTAGTTTACTAAATGCTATCTTGGGCTATGAACGCGTCATTGTATCGCCGATTGCTCACACGACTCGTGAACCACAAGATACAGACATAATCTACAAAGACAAAAAAGTTAAAATTATTGATACCGCTGGTATTAGCCGTAAATGGCGTGATGCTGGCTCTTTGGAAAAAATGGGTATCACTAAAAGTTTAGAAATTGTGGATCAATGCGATATTGTTTTGCTCGTGGTCGATATTGAAGAAGATTTAACCAAACAAGATGCCAAACTGGTAGAACAAATTTTAGAACGCCGTAAGAGTTTAATTATCGTGGCGAACAAATGGGATTTAGTAGAAGGTCGCGACACCAAGGCTTACACCAAAACTGTTTATCGCACTATCCCCTTTGCTCAATATGCGCCGATTATGTTTTTAAGCGCCAAATATAATACTAAAATTAATAAGTTAATGGATTTAATTTTAAATATTGCCGAGAATCGTTTGCTGGAACTCAAAGACAAAGAACTGGAACGCTTTATTAAAAATTGTATCAATCATCATCGCCCAACTCGTGGCAAGGGCGTGCGTTATCCTCGCATTTATTACTTCACCCAAACTGGCACCAATCCTCCTGAATTTATGGTCCGTCTCGGCTCTCAAGAAAACCTCGCCGAATCTTATTTGGGTTTTATTGTTAATCAACTCCGAGAGCGTTATAATTTAATTGGTACCCCGGTTAAAATTTGGGTCAAAAAGTAATCCTATGAAACTTATCGTGGGCTTAGGAAATCCTGACGAAAAATATAATGGCACCAGACATAATGTCGGGTTTATAGCCGTAGAACAATTAGCCTCTGAACTTGGCTTGACTTGGACTTTCGACAAAAGCTTTAAAGCTTTTGTGGCTAAGGATGCTAATTATTGTTTAGCTAAGCCGACCACCTATATGAATAATTCCGGTGAGGCGGTGCAAAAAATCTTAAGCTATTATCATTTGACTCCCGAAGATTTAGTAGTAATTCACGATGACCTAGATATTCCTCTGGGCGCTTACAAAGCTTCTACTAATAGTTCCTCGGGTGGCCACAACGGCGTGCAATCTATTATTGAGCGCCTCGGCACGTCTAAATTTACTCGCCTACGCATTGGCTTAGCTGGTCCAATTTTAGACAAAACTCGTAATAGCATTTTCCCGGGCGCGGTAGCTCGTTTTGTGTTAAAACGTTTTTCCAAAGAAGAATGGCCGACGGTAGAAGTTGCAATCACTAAAGCCTTAAAAACTATTTAATGAACAAATTAGTTCCTCCCCATTACGAAGGGGGAGGTCAGGAGGGGGTTCTCCCTCCGATAAACTCTCTTTAATTAACCCCTCCCTAACCCTCCCCTTCTAAAAGGGAGGGGAAATAATGGTACATGATAACATCTTGGATAATAATTATCGTTTTGCTTTTGATTATGGGTAGTGGCTTGATCCATAATTTCAATGTTCTCTTTAGACATCAAGCTCCCTTTATTCCCAGCCGACGACGCGCGCTTAAAGCTATTAGTGCGGAATTAAACTTGCAAGACGGGCAAGTTTTTTTTGAACTCGGCGCCGGTAGTGCTCCACTGTTGCGACGCTTAGCTCGCCAATACTCGCAAGTTAGGTTTGTCGGGGTTGAGTATTCTTTAATCCCCTGGGTTATAGGCACTCTTCTTTGTCTCCCCCATCGTAATATTAAAATAATCAAACAAAACTTTTGGCAAACAGACTTAAGTCAAGCCGATTATATTTATTGTTTTCTCAATGTCCGCGTGATGCGCGAACTAGAAAATAAATTTAAAACCAACTGTAAGCCTGGCGTCACAATAATTAGCTATATTTTCAAGTTACCCCACATCGAACCAAGTAAAACTCTAGAACTTGGCCACGAAAAAATCTATTTTTATAAAATAAATAATATTGACAATAATGATTAAATAGTTTATAAATAAACCAGCTTAATTTCTGTAATTCTACTTAAAATAAGCTTATATGGTGGGATTGGTGAAACGGTTATCACGTGAGTTTGTGGTACTCAAGTCAAGGGTTCAACTCCCTTATCCTACCCCATTTTGAAAAAATGAGCTTCCAGGCTCGTTTTTTCTTTTATGTAAAGCAGAAAATATAGTTTGTCACTCAAAGCTTAAAATAGTGCCCGATCTTGAGCGCAAATTAGAAAGCTATAATAAAACCATAAATATTAATATCTAATATTAGCCAATATTTATTAAAAATTTATCCGGTTTTAAAGTCGAAATAAAAATAACAAAAATCTTACAAAATCTTAAAAATCATTGACAAATATAATTATATGTGCTATATTAAATAATTAGTTCATTCACAAACAGGGTTAAAGTCGGGTTAATTGTTTAGCTTATTTTACAAAAACAAACTGAACAATTAACCTGATTATTCACTTTTAAAGGAGTTTGTAATGAAAAAGTATCAAAACATTTTGAACTTTTTGCTGGCCACCGCCATCACTATCATTTTGTATTCGCTGGAACATCTTGTCATAAAAAATGTCCAGCTCTATCATCTGGCTATTATTTTCGCGCTCTCCTATCCTTGGAGATTCGGAAATACTATCTGTTCTCTCTTTGGAGGATTTAATAGCGATGGAAGTGTTTATTCTTTGACACCCATTATCCAAGTCGCCGAAAAAAATGCAGTCGGCCTTGTGGGCTTAATGTTATTTCAAAAAGCAAAAAAAGACGCCATCTTTATTGTGGGTTTGTCGTTATCTCAACAAGCGCAAAAAAACGCTTGGTGTGTCGTAGGGTTAATTTTTGACCAACGGGCAGGAGATGGCGCTTGCTGTGCTATTGGTTTAGTCTTTATCCAAAATGCTAAAAATACTGCTCTATGTATAGTGGGGCTATCTTTTGTCCAAAAAGCAGGAAAAGATGTTTATTGCGGATTAGGCTTGTCTCTATGGCAAGAAGCGAAGGAGGATACTGCTTGTTTTATAGGATTATCTTTTGTCCAAAAAGCAGGAAAGGATGCTGATTGCGGATTAGGCTTAATCTTTTTTCAAAAAGCTGTGAAAATGGCTTATTTGGAAGTAGGATTATCTCTATCACAAAAGGCCTCCGAAAATGCTTATGTCGGATTTGGCATTGCCTTTCTCCAAAAAGCAAAAAACACTGGTTATGGCAATAAAGCTAACGTTCTTAAAACAATGGGTGAACCAAAATAATAAACAGCGAAAAAACAAAATTACTTGGGAGCATAAATCATAAATATTTATGCTCTTTTTTAAAATACTCTAATCAACCACTAATAAAACATCATCCCCAGTGACCTATCGGGATGATGTTTTGTTTTTTTGCTAGAAGTTTAATAACTATATCGGCAACCTCGACTCTTGACCGGCGATCAACTGATCAATTTTACGCAACAGAACGCCTATGTCAGAAATCGCTTGATTTAATTCGACTGTTGAAATTGTCGTCGGATTGCCATATTCAAATTCGTTTCTCTTAGATCTCATCATCTTCATTCTTTTAAACTCATTGGTAATTTCGCCTGGCATTAATAATTCTGTCGCGGTAATTATTATCAAATGATGCCCTTTAATACTGGATTTAACTCTATAGCCGTTTAGTAGCAGAAATGACTGACAGGCTATTAATAATGAATCGTAAAGCCCTTTATAAACAACATCTTCGTCACCTGGATTAAATTTCGTTTTCTGGTAAAAATTAAAATTCCGGAGCGCACGATCATGCTTGAGTCTAGAGTCTGTTACTGAAATCGAAATCAATTCTAGATGATTATTTTTTAATAAATCTTGAATACTCATTTGGATCACCTTTTAAGACAATCATGGGCTCGGTAAAAATATTTACCAAAAAGCTGTTGCCTTTTTTTATCTTTTCCACGACCTCATTGCCTTCATAGATATGATAGTTGATATCTCTGCCTAATTCAAGCTCAAGCCTAACAATCTCATTGATTAAAATATCTTGATTAACCGGACCGATTAATATTAGGTCTATATCACTGGAAGCATTTTCTTTGTGCTTGGCAATTGAACCGAAAATAAAGGCGCACTTAAGCTCAGACAAAAGTTTTATCAAATTGTTTAATTGATATTCGACGCCGATGGTCTTGGAGATAATACTTTTTAGCTCCTGATAAATCGGAAATTTTTTATTCAAGTGGAAAAAACGCAAATTGCCCTTGCGCTCATCAAGTAAAATTCCCGTGGTCACATATTCATCAAGGTAACGTTGATAATATGACGCCGGCTTATTAAGCGTCTTGCCTATCTCGGACAAATAAAACTCTCGTTCCGGGTCTCGAAAAAATAAATTTAGCAATTCACCCTGGCTATTTTTGAGAAAATCTAACATATTTTTTTATCCTATTTATACATTATGTATATAATTATATACATAATGTATAATATATCTTTTAAGCTTTTTTGTAAAGGCTTACTCCTCACCCCAAAATAAAAAACATCCCGATGTTCTTCGGGGTGTTTTGTTTTTTTTGGTGATAATTTTGCTTAAAATTAGATTTAAGGCATAATTTGTGATTTATGTCTTTTTACTAATTCTTTATTGCGATCAACCACTTCTTTGTTAAATTCTTTGGCTTCGTCAGGCATTGTTAGACGCTTTAATTCTTCTATCTGTTCTTGTCTATCAATAATCCAGCCATTAGGAACATAAGTGTTGTCTGGTAATTCAACTCCAAGAACTTGGGCTCCATGGCCAACATAACAATTGCGACCAATCTTGGCACTATGAACAATGGCCTTAAAACCAATAAAGGTTTTTTTATCAATCCTACTTGGACCGTGGACCAAAGCTCCGTGAGCTATAGAGCAATGACTACCTACATAAATAGAATAATCAAGACTATCAACGGTAACAAATTTACCATATAAGCCATGCATAATAACTCCGTCTTGGATATTCGTCCCCTGACAAATCTTAAACGGCGTGCCTTCATCCGCCCTAATTGAAACATGCGGAGCTACTAAAACATACTCCTCAATCTCTACTGCTCCCCAAAGTTCAGCTGAAGGATGCACAAAGCTTTCTTTGTGAATCTTCGGCTGTGGTTGTATTAAATCACTCACATATCCCCCTGTTTTTTATAAAAAGAACTCAATTATTTTATGTTAAAAATATTTAAACTATAAATCATTACCCGTATACGACATATTAAAACTTTTGTTGATTAATGGAAAATCTGGAACAACATTACTAAAACCGGCGTATTCTAAGGCTGACCAATTAACAAATGACGGATCGCGAGGAGCTACTCGACTAATATTGCCATCTTTATCTGTCGCAACAAAATAAACAATTTCTCCGCGCCAACCTTCTACACAACTAACAGCCACGGCGTCTGGCTTAAAATTAATCTGAGCCGGTAAGACCATAGCCTCTTGAGGCATTTTGATCAAGGCCTGGAGAATAAGCTGAATGGAAGTATAGACTTCTTTAATCCGAACATAAAAACGGGCATAAGCGTCTCCGCTCTGCTCGGTGGCTATTTCGTTTAAAATAAGGTCACCATAGCCCGCATAAGGATAATCAAGACGAGTATCGCGTTCTATCCCCACCGCCTTGCCGGCCACGCCCATAATGCCACAATTAACAGCCTGTTGCTGTGACAAAATACCAGTACCTTTAAGTCTGTTTAACAAAGAGACACTATTTTCGGCGATGGCGATTATCTCGGAAAAATCAGTCATAATAGTGGCCAGAAAATCGGCTAAATATTTTCTTTGTTTAGCCTCAGCTAAATCTTTAGTTACGCCACCTAGACAATTCACTCCGCGTAAAAATCGCGAGGCGGTTAATTTTTCGTTAATTTGTAAAATCATTTCTCTGAGGCGCGCACCCTGACTACCGCCAAAATTAAACCCGGTATCCAACATCATGGCTCCGATATCACCAAAATGATTAGCTAAGCGTTCCAACTCGGCATAAATAACTCGCAAATAACGAGCCCGTGTGCTAACCGTAATGTCACCTAATTGCTCCAGGGCTTGGCAAAAAGCCAAAGAGTGACTAAAAGAACTATCGCCAGAAATTTTTTCGGACAAACGAATTTTATCAGCTAACGCTAATTCTTCAAATAATTTTTCACTGCCTTTATGAGTAAAACCCAAGCGAGGTTCTAGTTGCACAATCTCTTCACCGGCCACGCTAAAACGAAAATGCCCCGGCTCAATAATGCCCGCATGAATCGGTCCTACTGGAATCTCATAAATACCTTCGCCTTTTACTTTTTGAAAATTATAAGTGCCGTGAGCCAAGGCAGGTCTAGTATTCCAAGCAAAATCCTTTCTTAAAGGAAAAACATCAGCTGGCCAATTTTCATGTAAGAGCAGTGGTCTGGTGTCTGGATGGCCAACCGGATTAAGACCAAAAAAAGTTTTAATTTTTTTCTCATAATTCCAGGCGCCATGAATAGTGGGAGCAAGAGATGGAAAATCCTCGGTCTTGGTTAACTCTAAATAAGGGACAATAAAAACATTATCTTGAGGCGCGCCAAAAACATACCAAATTTTAAAACAACTATTATCCGTTCGTTCGTCGGTCGCCGTGATTAATTTTAAAACCAACTTTTTCTCGTGGCTTAAATTATTAGCTAGACTAATAATTTCCTCTGCCTCAACCTTAAACAACGCTATGTTGCCATGAAGTTCAACTTTAGCGTTTTGCGGAAGATATTGTTGGATATTTTGCATAGTCATATTAAAAATGTGAAGCGGCCACGGTTAATAAAGTCTTTAAAAATGATGGCAAATAAAAACTCAAATAAAACGCCATACCAATTAAAGTTAGGGGTGGAACAATAAGCCAAATATTTTTTTCGCCTGCTTTAAGGTCAGCTGGCTTGTCGCCAAACATAATAGTAGAAACATGTTTAAAGAATCCGACAAACAATAAGGCCACCGCCAAAATAACGATAACAGCTATTACCGGATGAGTTTGCATTCCCGCGGTTAAAATAGCTATCTTAGTGAGAAAAATGCCAAAAGGTGGCGTGCCGGTAATAGCAAAAAAGCCAGCTAAGAACAAGACACCGGTTACCGGCAAGGCCGTTAAGACACCTCGAACATTGGCAATTTTAGTAGAACTATATTTCAAAAAGACATTGCCGGCGGAGAAAAAAAGAGCAGACTTAAATAGCGCATGATAAATCATGTGCAAAATAGCCGCCGCTACGCCCAGTCCACCAAAACCAAAACCTAGTGCCATGATGCCCATATTTTCTATACTGGAATAAGCTAGGAGTCGTTTATAATTTTTTTGCGTCAAAATAATAAAAGCGGCCACCAATACAGAGAGCAACCCAAAGGCAATCAATAAGTTTTGTGCAAACTGAGGACCAACCACCAGGTCAGAAACTACTTTGAAACGTAAAATAGTAATTAAGGCTACGTTTAAGAGAACACCGGATAATAGTGCACTGACCGGAGCTGGGGCTTTACTGTGCGCATCCGGAAGCCAAGTATGCATCGGGGATAAACCAACCTTAGTGCCATAACCAACCAACACAAAAATAAAGGCCATCTTGGCAATCATCGGATTTAAATTGGCAGCATTGGCAATTAAGCTGTTCCAAGTCACAAAACCCGCTTCACCAGCATTAGCAAAAGTAGTGAGGTACAACAGGGTACCAAAAAAAGCCAACAAGAGACCAATAGAATTGATAATCAAATATTTCCAAGCCGCCTCCATTGACGACGGTTTGTTGTAAAAGCTAATTAAAAAAGCGGTTGACAAGGTAGTGGCTTCAATAGAAATCCAAGTGATAATGGGACTAGCAGAAGAGGTTGCCAAAAACATCGCTCCCAAGAAAAGATTTAATAAAATAAAATATTGTCTAACTCGATTAAAGCCAAGAATCTGCTTCTTGGTTTCTTCTCTTAAATAGGCCACAGAATAAGCTACTGCCGCTAGTCCCACCAAGGCGATAAGCATCATGACGATAGCGCCCAAAGAATCCACTGAGAATAAAAGATTCGGGGCGTAGCTACCAGTAGCAGCTACTCCTAAGGCAATTTTCAAAGATAAAACAAAGGCCACTAAAGCTGCCAACACAGTAACCACCTCAATCACGCCTCGGTGTTTAACCACCAGGCAGATAAGAGCGGAGACAGAAAGTGATATAAGAATAATAGAGATAGCCATAAATTTAATCTTTTAAATGCTTCATAGCTGAAACATCAATTGATCCAAAATGTTTATAAATCATAGACAGAAAAACTGTCGCAATTACTACCCAAATAGCAATATCAAAAATAATTCCTGTCTGTAGAGCCGGGGCTTGTTCTAAACCGGCAAAAAAAGCAAAAGCGACAATACTGTTTTCCAAAGACAAAATACCAACAATTTGAGAAATAGCGCCTTTGCGATTAATAATTAAAAAGAAAGAGATCAGCAAAGAGGCCAAAGCCAAAGACAGGAAAGACTGATTAACGGGAATAATAGATACTAGTGGAGTAAAAATATTGGAATGAGCTAAAGCAGTTAAACCGGCCACCACTATTAAAGTTAAAGGAGTATTTAAATAAGAGCTGACCATGAACTTTAATTCGTGTTTTTTAATCAAACGAATTACAAAAGTAGGCGCCGTGATAACCTTAATGGCAAGTAGTAGCAGGGCCACCGCGAGCAAAGGAATTGAGCCTGTTTCTGTATAAGCTTTAATCATTAAAATAACCACGATTAAAGATTGGAAGCCATAAGCTATAGCTATCCCAATATTTTTTTTCGCCATATGAAAAAAAATCGTAGTAATGAAAAACAAAGTTATTAAAAATTGTGTGGAAATTATATTCATAAATAATTTATCAAGCCGATGGCGATAACATTAAGAATAAAAGAAGTCATTAACAAATCCGGCAAACGAAAGAATCTAAATTTAGCCATAGTAGATTCCAGCATGGCGATAGCCACATAGAAAACCAGCATCTTAACCACCAAGGCAACTAAACCAATAAGTATTGCTATAAGACCTGCGCCATAAGCAATACCGAATGGGAAAAATAAATTTACGCCCAAAGCTACAAAAATAAAAAGTTTATTCGCTGAAGCCCATTCAATTAACGCCAATCTTTTGCCGGAATATTCTAAAATCATAGCTTCGTGAATCATGGTTAATTCCAAATGCGTGGCAGGATTATCAAAAGGGAAGCGAGCCGTCTCAGCCAAAAGCACAATAAAAAATCCGACAAAGGCCAATAATATCGGCAGGCCAAAACTACCATAAGACGTGCCAATAGAACCAGAGATGCCAAATAAATTAGTGGTATGGCTAATCAAGGCCAAAGTTAATAAAGAAAAAATAAAACCACCCTCAGCTAAGGCAGATAAAGTCATTTCACGACTAGCCCCAAAACCACCAAAAGCGCCACCAGTATCTAATCCAGCTAAAGCCAAAAAGAAGGTGCCAATAGCCAGCGTATAAACGATAATTAGCATATCCCCTATCACGAGACCCCAGGACAAGGTGGTGAACAGTGGAATGCTGGCACCAACTAATAGTGTGGTAGCGAAAATAATAAATGGCGCCACTTTAAAAATCCAAGAATTATCCGGACTTAATATTTCGTCCTTATGAAGTAATTTCCATAAATCCCGATAAGGTTGCCAGATACTCGCTCCTTGACGATTCTGCAGTTTGGCTTTAATTTTTTTAACTATGCCAATACCTAGCGGTGATAAAACCGGTACCAGAATAAATTGTAAGACAGAAATAATAAACATATCTTATTTAACAAAAAATAATAAAGCCAACAGGGTGATAAACATATACAAAATATAAACATTCACGTTGCCACCTTGAATGCTCTTGGCTTTTTGAGACAACGCGGAAAAACTTTTGTTTAGTGGTTTGTAAAAATAAAGCCTATACATATCCTGAACTTTCAAAGTAACTTTTCTGGATTTTTGTGAATAACGACTGGCGTCATCATGGTATTCCACTTCATGCTGAATACTCGGCTTAAGCACACCTTTAAAAATAGTCACAATAGAACGCGCGAAACCCGTGGCGGTAATTTCCATGCGTGGTTTTAAGTCCGTTCCGCAATCCCAAGTCGCTACTGTGTGAACTTTTTGTTGACCATAAACAGCATATTTAATCACTAACCAAACAATCAATAATAAAATTATCATTACCGCCAACAAGGCTGGTCCGGAAACTGTAGAAAAAGTTCCCGCTGACATTCCATAATAAGGAGCGATAGCCGTAAAAGACGGAGCTCCTTGAAAAACATTCAAACCACGGCCAATAATTTCTAAACGGTTGGTAATTGGAGCAGAAAATAAACCAACCACCAACGCCAAAATAGCCAAAATGGCCATACCTAAACGCAAAGAAAAAGAAGATTCTTTGGCATGAGTCACTTCCTTGGATCTGGGTCTAGCCAAAAAGGTCACTCCAAAAGCTTTAACAAAACAAGCCAAGGCTAGTCCTCCGGTAAAAGCTAAAGAGCCGGTCGCGATAATAAACACCCATTTAGCCGAAGGGCTTAAAACGGCAATCCCCTGAAAGAGAGCTTGGAAAGTTAACCATTCACTAAAAAATCCATTGAATGGAGGTAAAGCAGAAATAGCCATTGACCCAACAAAAAAGAAAAAAGCAGTATAGGGCATGTATTTAATTAAACCGCCATACTCTTCCATGTTTCTGGTATGAGTTTGATTGATAACCGAACCGGCGCTTAAAAATAATAAAGTTTTAAAAATAGCATGATTTAAAGTATGAAACAGTGCCGCGATTAAACCAAGTAAAGCCAAACTTGGCATACCCAATGAATAAAAAGTTAGTGCACTACCTAGACCCAATAAAATAATTCCGATATTTTCAATGCTATGATAAGCCAATAATCGCTTAAGGTCATGTTCGGTCAAGGCATATAAAACTCCCAGGAGCGCAGAGATTGAACCGATGATTAAAATTACCAAGCCCCACCACACAGGAATTGGCTGAAGCATGACTAAAAAAATTCTAATCATCATATAGATACCGGTTTTAATCATAACCCCGGACATCAATCCAGAAACATGAGACGGGGCAGCCGGATGAGCGCTAGGCAACCAAATATGAAAAGGGATAATACCAGCCTTAGTGCCGAAACCAATTAAAGCCAAAATAAAGACGACATCTTTAATAAAAGCCGGAATAGTTGTAACGCCCAATCTAATAACCTCAAAATCAAAAGAACCGGTAAATTTATAAAGCAACAAAAAGGCCAACATAATGAAAGCCGTGCCCACGTGAGTCATGATTAAATATAAATAACCGGCTTTAACATTGTCAGGATTTTGACGTTCATAACTAACCAGAAAATACGAAGCCACCGACATAATTTCCCAAGCAATTAAAAAGAAAATTCCATTACTAGCCGTCACCACCAAAATCATTCCAGCAATAAACAGGTTATAAAAAAATCCCAAAGAACCAAGACTATATTGTTTATAAAAATGTTTCACATAGCCTACTCCATAAATAGAGCAAAATAACGCAATTAAAGAAATAATAAAAATAAAAAAAGCCGACAAAGCATCAATTCGTACGGTTACTGACAACAACGAAGAAACATTAGATTGCCAAGCTAAAGATAAACTGCTTCTGGCAAGTAAGGTTGTGGTGGCCAAAATTAATCCCCATACAGATCCAGCAATGGCAAAGCAACTACTCCAACCGTTAGCCAAAGAATCGTGCTTACGCCACAACAAAGAGCCAAACGCCCCGATAGTGAATAGCGCTAGCAACAAAACAAAACTAATTTGAGAAGTAATAAAATCTGCCATATTATTTTACCTTGGTGATTTTTTATCCAGCGTCTCCAGAATCTTAAGAAGATGACAAAGAATTGTCGTTGGTGTTGGTGGATCACCAGGAATTTGATAATGGACTGGCACGACCGCATCTACTCCGTCTGCAACTGCGTATGAACCTTTAAATAAGCCTCCATTAATAGCATCATCACCGACCGCCACAATAATCTTTGGCTCAGGCGTCACATTATACGCCCTTCTCAACGCCTCAGCCATATTACGAGTAACCGGACCGGTAACCATTAACATATCAGCATGCTTAGGCGAAGCCACAAAATGAATACCAAAACGTCCCGCATCATAAAAAGCATTAGACAAAGCAACTAACTCTTGCTCGCAGGCATTGTCAGACCCGGCATCCACTTGTCTGATAGCTAGTGACCCTCCAAATAAACGTTTGACTTGATCATTTATTTTTTTACCAACAATTAAAAGCTCCGCTGACTCGCAGGCCTCGGAGGTTATCTTGATTGTCTTATTAGGAATGGAAAATATTTTAGCTAACAATTTAAACATATCTGATTTACGCCTAAGTGGGTGATTACTTTATTAATGCTTGTTTGATTTTTGTTAAAACATTCTGACAACTAAAATCTATAATTCTGTCTTGAAATTTTATCACGCCTCCGCCAATCAACTTCTCGTCAATCACCTCTTGCCAAACAACTTTATCCTGACCACTTTGTTTTCTGACATACTTTTCCAAAAGTTCTTTGCTCTCGGTGCTAATATTTCGGGCGGAAATTAATTCAGTCAAAACTTCGCCTCGCTCAACGTGACCCAAAACTTCCAATTCTTTAATAATGCTTGGCACTAATTTTACTTTACCGCGTCCAACCAAAATAGTTAAAAATTTAGCAATAACAATCTTTGCCTCAGCTTCTGTCTTTTTAGCTGTCGCTTCTTGTAAACCGCGAGCATATTGTTTAGCCGTAATTTTCATAAAAATATATAATGCGAACCTACGAATTCTTATACGAATTCCTCAAATAGCTATGAATAAATTCACTTAAAGTATTCACTGGCTGTTCCTTTCGAGGCATTCGCATGTTAATTCGAGGATTAGCATTACTTAAGAGCTTTAGCGATAATTTCATTGTCGGTTTTGGTATTCACTTTTTCCTTTAATACTTTTTGGACCACCATAATTACCAAATCTGTCACTTCAGTTTTTATTTCTGCTAAGGTTTTATCTTTAGCTTCTTGAATCTTGGCTTTTTCTTCCATAATCAATTTACCGATCTCCTCTTTAGCTTTGCCTACCATTTGACTTTTTTTGTCTTCAGCTAAAGTACGCGCCTCTTCTAAAAGAACAGAAGCATCAATTTTAGCTTGCTTAAGAATTTCCGCTTGTTCAGCCTTAGTCTCATTTAAGCGACTAGCGATTTCTTCAGCTTCCTTTAAACCTTGTTCGATTTTAGAACTGCGTTCACCCATAGTCTTAAGCAAAGGTTTAAAAGCAAACCAATACAAAACTCCGACCACAATGGCGAAGTTAACCATTTGAGCCAACAATAATTTAATGTCTAAGTGAAAAGTTGATACTAAAGATTCCATAAAGTTAATAGTTATCTAATGATTGCGCCCAAGTTGGACGCAAATAATCAAATAATTATTTGATACTAAAAGCAATAACCAAGGCGTAAATAGCGACGGCTTCGGCAAAAGCGCAGGCCAATAACATAGGCACTAAAATCTTATTAGCGCTTTCTGGATTGCGACCAATGCTTTCCATAGCTTTAGCACCAATCAAACCGATGCCCAAAGCTGGGGTCAAAGAACCAATACCGATAGCTAAGGCTTTCGCCAACATAACATTTTCCATACGTTTGTTTAGTTATTTAATTATATTTTTTATTATTTAATCCGAACCTACGAATTAAATCCGAATATTACGAAAGCTACGAACGCACTTTAATTTATTTTTTTGTAGCTTTTGTAGTATTCGGAATCCTTTTGTAGTATTTGGATTAATTTAATGCTCGTCTGCAGTAGTATTGATTGATAAGTAAATCAAAATGAGAATAGCAAAGATTAACGCCTGAATCAAGCCCACAATGATTTCTAAAAACATAAAAGGAATCGGCATGCCCCAAGCCATAATAGCAGACATAGAGGCTAGGAGCACTTCTCCGGCAAAAATATTACCGAACAAACGAAAGGACAAACTAGCTACTTTAGCCACTTCACCAATCACTTCAATAATTCCTACAAAAGCTTTAATCGGATTAACAATAATAATAGATGGATCTTTTCTAATCTTCTTGGGTATTTCTAAAAAAGCTTTCAGGTTAATAAATTTATTAAAATGATTCCACATCCCTAAGGCCATAACACCAAAAATATGACTAGCCACCACTCCGATAATCGCCAAAGCTAAAGTGGTATTTAAATCAGCTGTGCCCCCGCGAAAATAGGGAATAAATATTTGTTCATGACTCTCTTGTACCACTTTACCAATTGAACCAACGCCAGGAAAAGTGCCGAGCCAATTATTTAACAAAACAAAAAAGAAAAAACTTAAAACTAACGGTGCGAATTTAATAGACTTAGCGCGCGAATTAGTCACACCGTCAAAAATATTTAAAAAAGCTTCTATAATCATTTCAAAACCGTTTTGCAACCCACTAGGAATTAATTTTATTTTTTTGCGCAACGAAAGGCCGAAGATAACAACAATCAAAATTACCAGCCAAGAATTTAATAAAGAATTAGTAATAGTAAAACTTCCCCAATGAGCAATCGGTTCGGCAAAAAGAGTATGTTCGGTCACAATCTCATTTTTTGATTCGCCAGTTTTAAAAGCATCAGCAGTTTCTGCCACTTGAGCATGAGTAGCTTCACCTTCCACTGAGTTTTCACTATTATTTGCAATCATACTTATTGTTATTTTCTGTTTGTTGTTTGTTGTTTGTTATCAATTTTTTTAAATTCTTTTAAGGTTTCCTTGATGAGACCAACCATAGAAAGGATAAAGGCTACACCGACAGTGGCTAAAAATAACCAAGGCTCTGTGTTATATTTATTATCCAACCATTTTCCCAAAAACACCGCTAAAACTATAGGCACGCCAATCCAAACGGACAGTCTAGTAAAAATAACTAGAGCCGTTTGCCAAGCATTGTCCTGCTTCGACGCGCCAGAGCTGAAAACGGAGGCGGTCTTCGCCTCGCCAAAACTGGAAGTGGGGGCGGGTTTTAATGGCTCGGACATATTTTTGACAAAAATAAACCAAGACTGGCGTCATTGGTTTGTTGAGGTTTGCTAAATATCCTTAACAATAACATCTTTTTTATACCCCAACGACCCATAAAAGTCAAATGCGTGTGATCCTCCAGCTGGCGGAAAAAAATAATGAAGCGCGAGCCGGGACCCACCGTCAATGCAAGGATTTACAAATTAATAGCATCCTCAACATTATATTCCCCAATCTTAGTTCTCTCTAGTTCTTTTAAATACGCCCCACATCCAAGCCGTTCACCTAAATCATAGGCAATAGTTCTAATATAAGTGCCACTGGAGCACTTTATTTTTATTTTAAGGATTGGCCAAGCGTAACTTAAGATTTCCGTGGTAAAAATATTAATAGCACAAGGTTGACGCTCTACCTCTTTTCCGGCTCGCGCTAATTCATACATCTTTTTCCCGTTTATTTTTTTAGCGCTAAACATAGGTGGTGTTTGCAACTGTTCTCCAATAAACCCTAAAACCGCTTTTTTTATAACATCTTCACCAATAAATTCACCGTCATATTCCTTAATAATTTTCCCAGTTCTATCATAACTATCGGTTACCGCCCCTAAATGAACAGTGGCGACATATTCTTTTTTCTGTTTTACAAATTTATCAATCTCCCTGGTGGCCTCGCGACCGACAGCGCAAATCAAAAGACCGCTAGCAAAGGGGTCTAGCGTGCCAGCATGACCGATTTTTTTAATACCGGTAATTTTCCTTAGTTTATTGATAATGTCATGCGAAGTTGGACCAACCGGCTTATTTATCAATAAAAACCCACTTTTAATATTGTCCATATTTGTGATACCTTAGCCCTTCTCCGCCAGCTGGCGGATCAGGACAGGCTCCTTCGACAGGCTCAGGACAGGCAAAAAAGCCTAACCCCTTTATTTTTCAGTTAATTTATGGTACCTTTAAATTATTAAAACCTCAAGGAGGGCTAAAATTAAAGGGTGTCATTAATTTGATTACCCACTAAGTCCAAAACTATGTTAGCAAAAAACGAAAGTCAAATGGATCGCGCTATCCGCTTAGTGGTGGGGCTCGTTCTCTTGGCCGTTGGCTACCAAATTGGTGGCTGGCTGCAAATTGTTCTTTGGGTACTAGCTATCATCGCCTTAATCACAGCTGCTACTGGCACTTGCTGGCTGTACAAAATCTTAAACATAAATACTGCTAAGAGTGAAAACGAAACCGCCGCCTCCGCTGGAAGCTCCGTCGAGCCGAAGGAGGAACCAAAAATTCAACCAGCCGTAGAACCAGAAGAAGAAACTGAGGAAATTACCGAAGAAGAAGCTCCAGAAGAGGCTGAAGAAAAAATCGAAGAAGCCGAGGAAGAAAAAACAGAAGAGGTCGCCGAGGAAGAAAAAACCGAAGAAGCTAAGTAAATAAATTATCAACTACACGACCACCTCGCCCTGATATACATCGGGGTGGGGTGGTTTTTTATAGCACCGCAAAAATTTTTATGGTATAATTATAACATAGTTTAATTCGCATGTGTCACATTCGTAGCGTGACTTGCGAAGCGATAACCATGAAAAGATATTGTCGTGAACATGAAGCGTTTATTAATCAAGCGCTAAAAAGTAAAAACACCAAAACTAATTGGTCAAATCTTTTATTGTTGCATCACAAACGTTTAAAATTTTTACAACACGAAAGATTAATTCATTTGTTGGTATTATTATCTTTTAGCACTTTTTCTTTATTGACCGTTTTAATCCTTTTACTAGTAAATCGCCTAGAAATCATGCTTTTGGCAGTTATTTTTATAATTACTTCTATAACCTACGTCTCACATTACTACTACCTAGAAAACACTACTCAGCGTTGGTATAAGTTATCAGATGAAATAGAAAAGAAAATAAGAAAATAACCACGATTTAAGATTTACGATTTACAATTTACAAAAAAACCGCCTAAAAACGGTTTTTATTTTGTATTTGACTTTATAAACTTTATAGACTTTACAAACTAATCTAATACTCTTCACCTTTTAATTCTCGCTTCATTAAATCAAACATGGCTTGCTTGGGATCTTTTTTCTTGAACAATATTTTATGAAGCTCGTAGGTGATCGCCATGTCTATATTTAATTCTTGCGCTTTATGCCAAACCGCCTCACAAGTCCAATACCCTTCCACCACTTCTTTAGAATTTTTAATTAACTCTTCAGCTGACTCGCCTCGACCCACAGCTAAACCAAGACTGTAATTACGACTCGAAGAACTACTGGCAGTTAAAATTAAATCTCCTAATCCCGCTGCGCCCATAAAAGTTTCAGCGCGCGCGCCCATGGCTACGCCTAAACGAATCATCTCAGCCAAACCTCTCGTGATTAAAGCGGCTCGAGTATTATCCCCGCCTCGCAAACCTACGACAATTCCGGCCGCGACCGCCATGACATTTTTCACGGCGCCAGCTACTTCTACACCGATAACATCATCAGTTACATAAGGACGAAAATAATCAGTCGCAAAAAGTTTTTGCATAGCTCGCGCCGAATCCAGGTCAAAGCTAGCAATAGAAACAATAGTAATTCTTTTGTTGGCTAACTCTTTAGCAAAGCTCGGACCGGACAAATAACAAGCTGCCCGAGCATTTTCCGGCGCCACCTCGGCAATCATTTCTGAAATCAAAGTAAAGCTGGCCATCTCAATACCCTTAGATACATTAACCAGGGTGGCCTCGGGGTTTAACCAGGGCTTAGCTTCTTGCAAAACGCGACGACTATGTTGAGCCGGATTAGCCAATAAAACCACTCCTGCTCCACTGACTGTTTCCTCTAAATTATTAGTTAATTTAATATTTCCTAAAGTAAAGCCTGCTAAATATGGGTTAATATTGGTTTTTTGTGCTTCAACTAAGGCTAATTCGTCAAAAAACCACAGAGTCACCTCGTGTCCTTGCTCCGCTAAAAGCCGAGCCAAAGCCGTCCCCCAAGCACCCGCTCCCAAAACCCCAATTTTCTTATTTGTATCTTTCATAATGGGTTAATTTTATAGTTTCAGTATCAAGCTGTCAAAAAAATAAAAAAGGGAGTTGATTTTTATCAAACTCCCTTCTATTTTCTTGTTAACGCGATTTAACAATTTGTTCACCAAACAAATTAAGACAAATAAATCCCAGCCAATCATTATAAGACTTTTTACCAACTCTATCGTCGGCAAGCCAATGCGCAAGCGAGTCGATAGTCGGCATTGGCGGTGAAATTGGCACTCCCATTCCTGGAATAATTGTAACATTCTCATACAATTGGTAATGAGTTCTCTCGGATATCGGCCAATTTGGCATATAATCTTCTTCTTTGGGGCGTGGGCAACGCCATGCCTCAAAAGATAAACTTTCCAGGGAAGAATCCTTCTTTGTCAGTTTTCCGGTTCTTTTATTAAGATAAACTCCAGCTTCCCAGACTATTTTTTGAACATCCCAGTCTTCTACTTCGTCTTCAAAACTACCGCTTAAAAGAGCTTTGTTCTCTGGATGTTCCCAGTTAGCAGGAACCCTACGAACTTCTTGTCCCATTTTTTGACCTTTCAAAATGTTAATTAATAATATTAAGAACAACTCCTAACTTGTTCTTAGATTTAAAATTACGGTTTTCTGACGACCACCCGATCACGACTATCATTTCCACCTCGCCTACGGTCATTCTCAATCTTACAGGAAAAAGAGCCACATTCATGTGAGTCATGAGAGTGCACAGATACACCGACAACAAAAAAGTCATCGCCTCTCTTTTCAAGAAAATAAGTATAACCATTAGGCGATAATTGATCGAAATAGTCACGACAAAAGGCTTCTCTTTCCTCTGGCGTTAAGCACAAACTGTCTAAATTACCAGATAACGATTTACATAATGATTGAAACGTTTGCATGACAGTAGCGTAAGTAATGAACGCGTAAACTTTAAATACTTTACGCTGATAATCTGTTACTATAGTAACCACGAGCTTAAGAAAAAGGTTGGTTTTCTTTTTTGTAAATAAACCCCCACTTATTAAAGCTATCAATAAGCATAACGCGAGAAATCCACACAATAATACTGGCCAGTGCTCCGTGGCAAGCTTTTCCATGATGTGCTCTCCTTTTTAGATTGTTAAAAAAACTAATTTCTATTTATTTTAGCTTATCTTGGTATAAATCTGTGAAAACGTCAACCCACCCTTGACTTTTTCTTGATTTAAGCCATAATTAAAGCAAATTCAACACCTTTGAAAAAATCTTCGATAATAGGTGGTCGGAGAACTCGCTCCCTTTGTAGGTTCAGCGGGTTAAAAGCCCTTTTTTTGTTACAAAAATTGGCTAAAAGAGGGATTAACCCCCTCCTAACCTCCCCCTTCGTAAGGGTGAGGAAAATAAAGTGTATGGAAAAGAACAACGAATTTGAAAAAATCCTAGATAAAGACACTATCCATATCCCCCAAGTTGGCGATATTGTTACAGGTACTGTTTTATCTTCCTCTAAATCTGAGGTTAAATTGGATGTTGAAGGTATTATGACCGGTGTAGTTCGTGGCCGAGAAATGTTTTTGGAAGCCAAGGAATACGCTAATCTAAAACCAGGCGACACCATTGAAGCTACAGTTATTGAGGGTGAAAACGAAAACGGTGAATTAGAGCTATCATTTAAACACGCCGGACAAGAACGCGCTTGGCAAAATCTTAAAGAAGCTTATGCCAACAACACTCCAGTTACTGTTCGCGTTGGTGAAGCCAACCGTGGTGGATTACTGGTCAACTACTTACAGATTCAAGCCTTTTTACCTGTCTCTCAATTGTCTCCAGAAAACTATCCGAGAGTTTCTGGTGGCGGCAAAAATAAAATTTTAGAAAAGTTAAAATCCTTAACCGGCAAGGAGCTTGAAGTCAAGGTCATTAACATGGATAAGGATGAAGAAAAATTAATTGTCAGTGAAAAAGAAGCTTGGCAAGAACGTCAGAAAGATGTTTTGTCTCAATACAAAGTCGGCATGACTGTTGAAGGAACCATTACTGCCGTCACCAACTTTGGAGTATTCTTAAGTTTTGGCGACAACTTAGAAGGTTTAATTCATATTAGTGAATTAGCTTGGCAACGTATTGATGATCCATCTGACATGTTTAAAGTTGGTGAAACCATTAAAGCTGAAATTATTAACATTGAGGGCTCCAAAATTTTCTTATCTACTAAAAAATTAATGGATGATCCCTGGAAAGATATTGCCAAGAAATATAAAATTGGTAGTAACGCTAAAGGAACTGTCTTGAAAATTAATCCTTTTGGTTTATTTGTAGAATTAGAAAAAGATATTCATGGACTGGCTCATGTTAGCCAACTTGGTTTGGCCACTGGTGAAAAAGTGGAACAAAAATTCAAGGCTGGTGATGAATTAGATTTTGTCATTATGTCCGTAGAACCCAATGAACATCGTTTGGGCTTAGGTTTACCTGGAGCCATTATTCCAGAAAAGCCAGAAGAACCAAAGAAAGAAGCCAAAACCAAAAAAACCAAGATTGAAAAAGCTGAGTCGGTAGAAACGACAGAAACTGAAGTCACCGAAGAAAAACCAGAAATTACAGAAGTTGAAGCCGCCTCCGTTTAAAAAACTACGGCGAGCCAAAGACAGAAAAATAATAACTTATAAAAAATACCCCCTCCGATGAACCTCGGAGGGGGTATTTTTTTATTATAAACTTTCTTGGGGTGGATTTTTAATTTCCTTAATTTCACTATCCAAGCGCTTCGCCTCTGCCCAGGCCAATTCGTAAACCTTTTTCATGGCGTCGGCGATTTCTTCGCTTTCAATGATAATTCCCAACTTCTCGCGCCAGGAAGCGATCATAACTTTGTTATCGTAAATATTTATTTCAGGATGAAAATAATATTTATCCGCCGGCACCAGCGCCGTTTCTCTTTTTTCCGCCTTGTCTTGAACCGCTCTATCCTTGCCAATCTCGGTCGCCGGCACAATGGCTCGAATGGCAATATCGGCTCCGGCGCGTCTCTGATAGTACTCAGGAAAATAATCCGGCAAGCCCTGATGCATGTCGTCAACCGTGGCATAGGCGCGAATGGTTTCGTGGGAGGTCAAAGTATCCTCATAAACCTGTCTCAAACCGTCCTCACCCTCATAAAACCGCACGCTGGGTCGTCCGGCCACATTGTAAATGGCTTCCAGCTCCGGCACCAGCTTTTCAGCGTGCGCCAGTCGTTCCTGATCTTTGGCTATTTTATCCTTTAGGTAAGCGATAATTTTGCCGGGATTCTCTGCCAGATACTCTTGTTTCGGTTCTTTACCGGAAATAGACACCACGCCCTTGGCTACCAGGGCATCTAGAATGTCATAACCCGTAGTGCGGTTGATACCGGCCTTGCGGGTAATCTGGGTAACCGTGCCTTTGCCCAATTTAAGGATAGCCAGGTAAACACCGAGCTCCCTTTCTGATAAACCGACACTCCTTAGAGCCTCTTTTAAGTAGTCATTTTTCATAATTTAAGTATATACCTTTTTGACCATTGTGTCAAATCTTTTCCACAAAAATTATAAACCAATGATAATAGGCTTTATTTCACTACTCTTTCCTTGCCAAAAAGACTTGACAAGATTTTAATAGTATGCCATACTGTAATCATAATCAAATAAGGCAAGAACTTTGACAAATAATAAACATTGGTAATAAATCGTAAATCAGGTCCATATCTTGGTTTTCGGCTTATTACTAATTGTTTATTTATCATTAACAAATGGAGACCATCATGTCATCGGACACATTCATTGGAACGGATATCTACAGATCTCTTTCTCAGGGCTCAATACAATTCGGAGAAATTATTTTTGCACCAAACCAGCCTATTCAAATAGCCAAACTTAGTTCTGGTGGGGGTTGCGGATTTAGCCCTCTTATTTCTTATAAAATTTTGTTAAAAAATGAAGGAGGTTCTCAATCTTTTGAAGAACACTCATTAGGATTTGACAAAAATACACCTATAAAAGATTTTATTGAGAAAAATCTTAGTGTGCTCTTTGAAAAAATCAATTAGTTTCATCTCAAAGGACAATAAGAAAACAGACTTGCTCCGGTTAAGTAAATGCCTAAAACTCAACAAGTAAAAATTACTAAATAGTTTTTTCTTAGATTGGTGGATTGTCAAAAAAACAATCCACCACTTTATAGAGGAAATTAATAACTTTTCTTCTGAAATTAATTAAACTTGTTCTTATAAAATTTGTTCCACTTATTTTGAGGTTTACTATGAAGGCAGAATTGCTGTCCATACCCATTGTTTTCTATGAACAATTCCCCAAAAACTTTATTAACAATGTTAACGGTTGGAATTTTACAGCTGAAGAAATAGAAAATAATGCTGGAAAAATATTAACCATGGATATTGATTTTGGGAATTTCTGTTCGTTAAATTGTCCGCATTGTTTTCGCAAAAATAATCAAGTTGATGTTGATTGTGAACAACAAATGTCTTACGATAATTTAATTAACGTAATTGATCAGGCCAAGAAGCTTGGATTAAAGTCTGTAAAATTTCTTGGCGCCGGCGAACCTTTTGAGAACGAAAGATTTATCGAGTTTCTTCGTTATCTAAAGAGTAACGATATTATCCCTTGTATATTCACCAAGGGGCACATAATTGGAGATGACACTTCAACGAAAAAGTGGAATCAAAAATATGGCATCACGACTGGGCAGGAATTAGTTGAAGAATTGCAAAGAGTTAATGCCAGTGTTCTTCTTGGTTTTAATTCCTTTAACTCAACAATTCAAAATAAGATGGTCGGAAATATATCTGATTATACCAAAAAGAGAAACAAAGCCTTGCGATTATTAGTTGAAGCTGGATTCAATAAAGGAAACCCTACTCGTTTAAGTGTTATAGCCACTCCTTTAACTAATGAAAATTACGACGAATTGTTTGATATTTATCAGTGGGCCAGAATTAGAAATATTTATATCGTGCTTTGTCCGACTATGGTAAGCGGGCGATGCTCCAAGAAAAAGGCTTGGCAAAAAATAACCCCTCCCGAAGAAAAAATAATTGATTTATATGTTAAGATCTATAAATTTAATATAGACAGAGACATACAAACATTAGATCAAATTAAAGAAGAGAGAATATCAGCTTATGCTGGAGCGCACCCATGTAATCAAATTGCCTGTGGTATGTATGTTACATTGTCGGGAAAAGTTTTAAGATGTCCGGGTGACGATGTAACTATTTTTGGCAATATATTTTCCGAATCAGTAGAAGATATCTGGAAAAACTCGGAAAATTATAAAAGAGCGGGGACATTCAATTGTGGTTGCCCACCAAAATATGGTAAATCAATATCATCTGGGTTCTTTAAGAAAATTATGAATAATCTTATACAAAGTTATTTATAAGCAAATCTCTTAATCTATTTTGATGTTATTGATGTTATTATATTAAATAAGTTTTTTCTTAGATTGGTGGATTGTCAAAAAACAATCCACCACTTTATAGAGGAAATTAATAACTTACACCTCTAAAATAATTTTGTTTTACTTTTTAGAAAGGTTTTGTCATGAAAAAGCGTTCATTGATAAGTGAAAAACAAAAACAAGAGCTTAAAAATTTAAGAGCTTTTGTTGAAAGCAATCCAGAATTAAAATTCTTGGAATATGCTTGGTTTTATAATAGGCTTAAGATTAAAAGCATGAGTAATTTTTTCAATGGTTTTGCTACCGCAGAGCGCTGGAACAATAAACTCAAAGACTATAAAGTCGGGGTTATTAATCAAGATGGCGATGTCGTTCTTGATTTCCAATACGACTCTTTCGCGCATCTTGAGCACACTAATGTTTCTGGAGAATTTATTCTCAGTGTCGAAATTGATGGTCAACTTGAGTCAATCAATCAATTGGGTGAGATTGTCACAAAATCAAAGAGCCACAAATCAGTTATGCTTGCCTAAATAAAATAAAGAGGGCTGTTATATTCCATAACCCCTCTTTTTTCTTTAATCAAAATTGTGATATTTAACATTGTTTTAAAATTTGAAATTTTAAATTTAAAATTATCTATGCTATAATATCTCTAAGATTAAAACAATTTATAAATTTGTATATTTGCAACAATTTGTATTTGTAGAAATATTATGAAGGAGGGATTGGGTTTCAATAAAAATTTTTCCACTATCACGATTTTGAAAATCGTAGGGGTGTTGGGGGTGCTATATTTATTATGGTTGATTTCCGATATTATCGGTTTGTTATTCGCTTCTTTTATTTTAGCTAGCGCTATTTCTCCTTGGGTTAATTATTTACACAAATTAAAAATTCCGCGCGCCATAGGAGTCTTGATTATTTATCTTATCCTGTTTGGTTTTATGGCCGGCATTATCTATTTAATTGTTCCGGCAATTATTAGTGAGTCTAAAGAACTTAGTAACAACTTACCTCGTTATATTAATGAAGTCTCAGGAGTCTTCGGTAGTTTTAAGGATTATGCAGAGGCTCACAACCTACCAATCAATTTTCAACAAACCATCAACAACCTTACTGCTAATATGCAAGGTGCTACCAATGGTTTAATTAACACGGTGACAGGATTTTTTGGTGGCATTTTTTCCTGCTTTTTGGTTTTAGTTATTACTTTTTACATGATTGTTGAAGAAGAATCTTTACAAAGAAGAGTCTGGACCCTGGTTTCTCCTAAAAAACAAACTAGGGTTTTAAAAATTATTAATGACATTCAACAAAAAATCGGCTTATGGTTCAGAGGACAGCTTCTCTTGTGTTTTATTATTTTTCTGCTAACCTATATGAGTCTGCTGATTTTTGATGTAAAGTACGCCTTAATTTTGGCCATCATAGCCGGACTCCTAGAAGCTATCCCTTATTTTGGACCAACCCTCTCCTCTGTTCCTGCCATTTTTATCGCTTTAGCTCAATCACCGCTCTTGGCCCTATTCATTCTCTTTGTTTACATTGTTATCCAAACCGTTGAAAATAACATTTTGGTGCCAAAAATAATGCAAAGAGCCGTAGGTCTTGACCCTATTATTTCTATTATTTCGCTAATGATAGGCTTTAAATTGGGAGGCATCCTAGGAGCGCTTCTAGCCATTCCCATCTCTACCAGCCTAATCGTTATCATAAAAGACTTATTTTTAAACTATGAGAAGAAGTTATCATAAAGCTAGACCTAAAGAAGAGAAAAACTTCAAGGTTAATGAACAAATCCGCGTCCCCATGGTCCACTTAATCGATCTCGAGGGCGTAGTTATTGGTGATGTCACTATAGCCGAGGCTTTAGCTATGGCTAGGGATTCAGAATCCGACCTCGTAGAAGTTAATCCTAAGGGCAACCCACCTATTGTTAAAATCATGGATTTTGGCCAATTTAAATACGAACAGGACAAAAAAAGCCAAAAACAAAAGGCTAGAAACAAAAAAACTGACACTAAAACCATCCGTTTGTCAGTCAAAATTGGTATTCATGACTTTAACGTCCGTCTTAACCAAGCCAAGGGTTTTCTCAAAAAAGGTCATAAACTACTCTTAGATTTACGTTTAAAGGGACGCGAGAAGCAACACCCAGAAGTGGCCGGAGAGGTTTTAATGAAGTTTTTCCAACAATTGGCCGCTGATCCTGAGATGGAGGCAGCTATTGAACAAGGCTTGACAAAAATGGGCGGAAAGTTTAATATGTTAATCATCAATAAAAAAGCTAAAATTACATAAATTCGTAGTGCGGTTGCACTATTTGTTTTTTTCTAAAAGACTATGCCGAAAATTAAAACCCACAAAGCCACTGTCAAAAGATTTACTAAGACTAAAACTAATAAATTAATAAGACGTAAGGCTGGACAAGATCATTACAATGCTGGTCAAACCGGTAAAGTTAGACGTAATAAAAGACGTGATATCGAGGGAACTGAAACTAACGCTAAGACCATCAAGCTTTTGATGCCTTATAACTAAAGAATATGCCTAGAGTTAAACGCGGAGTAATCCATCTCAAAAAAAGACGCAACCTTTTAAAAAAGACTAAGGGTTTTAAATGGGGTCGCAAGAAGTTAATGAAACTAGCCAAAACCGCTTCGGTTAAAGCTGGGGTACATGCTTATATTGATCGTCGTTTAAAAAAACGCACTCGTCGCGGTTTATGGCAAACCAAGATTAGCGCTTTCGTCAAAGAACACGGTATGTCTTATTCTGTTTTCATGGGTGCTTTGAAAAAAGCCAACATCGCTATCGACAGAAAAGTTTTAGCCGACATGGCTGTTAACAACAAGCCAGTGTTAGTAAAATTAGTAGAGAAAGTAAAGAATTTAAAGTAATTATTAATCGCGAAGCGATACAATAACTTTTCACTTTTAACTTTTCACTTTTAACTTTCATTGTATGAATCAACAAGTTATTCAAGTATTACAAATTATCGTGGCCATTCTTTTGATGTTGTCTATCCTTTTACAGAATCGTGGAGCCGGACTTGGCGCCAGTTTTGGTGGCGGTGGAGAAATTTATCGTACTAAACGCGGAGCTGAAAAATTTTTATTCCGTTCCACCATTGTGTTGATTGCCATTTTTATGGCTCTAGCTCTATCTGGATTATTTACTCAAAAATAATTAATTGCTGACAACAGTTACGCTGTTGTTAGCTACATCCTTATATGAATAAAGCTGGCTTAATCGAAAAAATCGCTGACCAAAGCTCCGTCAATCGAAAAGACGTAGAAAAAACTTTGGACACTATGATTGAGACAATTATCACCGAGCTTTTAAACGGTGGTAAAGTCAACATTGTTGGCTTCGGATCATTTGAAGCCAAGACCCGTCATGCTCGTGGTGGCATTAACCCACAGAAGCCTACTGAACGCATTACTATCCCTGAAGTGCGTGTCGCCAAGTTTAAAACCGGTAAGACCCTCAAGGACGCTTTAAAGGGTAAAATCAGCGTCAAAGAAGCTGTCGCCGCGGTAACCGCTCCAGTCGTAGAAGAAAAAGCCGCCTCCGTTAAAAGCTCCGTCGAGCCAAAGGAAGAAACCCCAATTTCAACCCCAACCCCAGAACCAGTCGCCCCAGTTGAAGCCACCCCAGTGGAAACCCCAGCAGAAACTACTCCGGCCGCCTCCGTTTAAAACTTCGGCGAGCCAAGGAAGTTGCACAACAATAATTTCTAAAAATAAAAATACTCCTCTTTTGAGGGGTATTTTTGTTTCATTAGATACAGTGGAATGGTGATTCTTGACAACGCAACGCATATGCTATATATTAAATATAACATTTATGTTATACTATCATTAAACCCATGCTTGTATGGATGTTACCTATCACGAAACCAGAAGGGGCGACTGTCCCATACTTGATTTCATTAAAAATTTACCGGATGAAAAACACCAAAAAGCGATAATAATTGCAGTTGATTTTCTTGAAAAGTTTAGCTTGCAGCAACTTTTGCACACCGGGGATGTAGAAAAAATAAAAGGGATCAAGGAGACTATTTATGAGCTAAAGGCTCACTACGGTAAAGCTATATACAGAATACTATTTAGCATTGTAAATGGTAATTCTTATTTATTGTTAATTTTTGATAAAAAGGATCAAAAAATTAAAAAAAAGTATATTAATAAAGCCATAGATATTTTAAAAAATATTTAATCTTATGAACCACAAAGAAATAAAAAAGATTTTTCTTAAAAATAATGCTAATGAAAACATGTCCTTTGCCATAGCAAAGGATATAAAAACCTTAAGAATATCAAAAAAACTTACTCAGAAACAATTGGCAGAAAAAATTGGTACAAAGCAATCTAGTATCGCCCGTCTTGAGAATGCTGGTTATGCTCCAAATTTAAATTTTTTGGTAAAAATTTCCGACGCACTGGGAGTTAAATTAGTTCCACCAAAATTTATTTATCCAGGTTGTTCTAATAATGAAGGATGCAGAATCATATTTTTAACGCAGGAAGCTCAAAATAATTTTAATATTACCTACAACACCAAGAACACTGACAATAAGTTTGCTACAAAATTAAATTAACCATATGAAAAATATTTGGACTATCTTATGCTCTAAATCAAGTGTTGACGCAGAAACCAATTCTTTGAGTTTATTTGATTGTATTGACCAGATTACAATAAACTTCATTGATAAAAAAATAGACAACGAAAAGAAAAAGATCCCTATATACGTAGAGCTAGTGGGGTTGTGGCTTGATGATGATGAATCAAGCAATGGAAAAAATTATGATTTGTTAATTGAATTTATTGGTCCAAATGATAAAACAGTTAATAAATTTGTGCAAGAATTTAACTTTGAACCGCACAAAAGAAGAATGCGCACCATAATTAAAATTCAAGGGATGGAAATAACATCAGAGGGTACTTATAAATTTTTAGTAAAACATAAAGAAAAAAATAAAAATGTTTACACGCAAGATAACGAAATTCCTCTTGATGTCAAATTCGTGTAGATAAAATAAAAATACCCCATTTATGGGGTATTTTTATTTTTATGTGCATCGTACTGGATTTGAACCAGTGACCGTTCGCTTAAGAGGCGACTGCTCTACCAACTGAGCTAACGATGCGTATTTAATTTTTAACAATGCTCTCGTTTTTAACCCAAGCGAACGTTCGCTTAAGAGTCCGCCAGCTGGCGGATCTACCAACTGAGCTAACGATGCAATTTTTTGGTGGTGGTGGGTGGGCTCGAACCACCGACCTTAGCGTTATGAGTGCTACGCTCTAACCAGCTGAGCTACACCACCAAAACTCTATGCCTCCTTATTCGGTGCTCCCGTCAGGATTCGGTCACAGATAATTGCTCGCCGTCGCTCGCAATTTCCGCGACCCCAGCTCGCGATTCCGTCTGCTGACGGAATATCGCTCCGCTTTTCGAAACCTGACATACGCCAAACTATTGGCGTATTACAGTCGCACTTTGTGCTCCCGTCAGGATTCGAACCCGAAACCCTTGGTCCGAAGCCAAGTATGATATCCATTTCACCACAGGAGCTTGTTATTTCCCCTCACGGGGAAAGCCCCGCTACGAATGGGGCACATTCGAATTAAAGAAATGCTAATATTGTAATCAAAAAAGGTCCCAGGAACCTCTTTTACTATAAAAATTATGCTAACATATGTCAAGCGAAAAATCAAGTTTATTTGACCGCTAAACATTAAAATTCTATACTTTACTATATTAAATAAAAAGAATTATATGGATGAAATAACACAAGAAATATACAATCTGGTTAAAAAGAAAATGGCGGAACAGGGCGCTTATGATCGCGACGCCTATGCTGATTTTATTGATGAAACTATTGAATATTTTTACGAAAAGGGAAAGCTGGGCGATGATGAAAATGAAGAATTAATTAAAGATCAACTCATGGCCATGTGGGAAGAACTTGATAAGGGCCAAGCCAAAGAAGATGAAGAGCTTTAAAAATATCCTTAAAAAACCATCTATCAAGCTGTTACTTGTTCTAGGCACGGTAATTGTGGTCGTTTTAATTATAGCCTGGATATTTATGCAACGCTCCGGTAAATTAGTCTTTATTCAGAACTCTCAACCAAAAATCAACCCTGTTTCAACGGTTTTAGAGCCACTAAACAACAATATCTCTCCTCGCGACCCCAATTTAACTAACGAACAAAACCTAGTTAAAGACTATCTTAATAGTCGTTTATCCGAGCTCTCCCCTACTAAAGAAGTTTTGGGTGGTAAATTTCAGATAACCAAAATAGACTTTGTGGGAGCAAGAGAGGCTAATATTAGCTATGAAGATGGTCATATTGCCTTAGAGGCTAATGTTAAATATAGTCTCGATGCCCAACAATTAAAGGTTGAGAGTTTCAAAATAACCAAAGAAAACTAGAGGGTTTGACAAAAAAGAGTAATTATTATAACATAACGAGGCTAAAATTAACCTTTTTAATACAAGTATATGACCGAGAAAAAGACCAAAACAGTAGCCCACGAAACAACCCAAAGCTTAGAAGAAGTAAAAAACAGCTTGGTTCCTGGAATGACTGTCAGAATTTATCAAAAAATTAAAGAATTGAACGCTAAAGGACAAGAAAAAGAACGCGAACAATACTTTGAAGGATTAATCATTGCCCGTAAACACGGCAAAGAAGTTGGTTCCACTATTACCGTGGCCAAAAAGTCCGAAGGCGTAGAAGTAGAAAAAATCTTCCCTATCAATTTACCAACCATCACCAAAATTGAAGTTAAAAGACAGTCTCAGGTGCGTCGCGCCAAATTAACCTTCTTGAAAAAAGGTTACAAAAAAAATCTCAAAGCTGTTAAAAAATAATATTTTATAATTCCTGGGTGTAAAGCGGGAATCCAAGTCTATATAAATACACTGGATCCCGCTCGGGAAAACAGTGTATTTTTTATTCGTCCTTTACATAAAATAATAAAAAAGATTGGTAGACAGTTACAGTTTGAGGTATTATAATTAAACTATGTGTTCCAAACCTCTAAAAAAGACTTCGTCTGAATGGTCACCAAACCTTGCCTATGCTATTGGTCTTTTAGTTACTGATGGAAGTTTGTCAAAAGACGGAAGACACCTAGACTTTACTTCAAAAGATAAGGAATTAATAAATATTTTTCTTAATTGTTTATCAATACAAGCCAAGGTTAGTCTAAAAAAATCCGGTAAATCTTTAGGGGCATATTATCGCACTCAATGGAGTGATGTTGTTTTTTACAAATTTCTAGAATCAATAGGCTTAATGCCAAATAAAACAAAAATAATAGAAGAAGTAAAAATACCAAACGAATACTTCTTTGATTTTTTAAGAGGCCATCTTGATGGCGATGGTACATTTTATTCCTATTGGGATAAACGCTGGAAATCAAGTTATATGTTTTATACTGTCTTTATCTCCGCTAGCGAAAAACATCTTAAGTGGTTACAAGAAAAAAATAATAACATTTTAAATATTAAGGGGCACTTTTGCAAAGCTGGTTCAATTTTTCAATTAAAATACGCTAAAGCAGAATCATTACAACTCTTATCAAAAATATACTATAACAAAAAAATTCCCCATCTACCAAGAAAAAGAATAAAAATAAATAGAGCATTGAAAATTATCAACATAGCAGTATAGGGGCATGTGGTGAAACTGGTAACCACGCCAGCTTGAGGGGCTGGTGCTTGCAAAAGCTTGGAAGTTCGAGTCTTCTCATGCCCACATTGGACGATTAGCTCAGTTGGTTAGAGCACCTCGTTTACACCGAGGGGGTCGTAGGTTCGAATCCTACATCGTCCACAAAAATAAAACAGGCCCATCGGCCTAATTGATTTTTGCGGAAGCATGTAGGTAAGAGAACCTGCTGTAAAATCTTTACTAATAGTAAGGAAAAAATTATATAAGTAAAACTATAAAATTTTTATAACATTTTCCTTTAGCTGGGATGGGGCTTCCGCCCCTTCGAATCCTAGTGCGTCCACATAAATATGTCTGATAAAAACTTACACTCTATCGCCGATTTCCTATTTGAAGTTGGTATGTTAGCCAAAACTCCTCGTAGTGGTTTTTTCTTTTTGGGTAGTGGCGAGCAAAGCGTGGCAGAACATTTAAATCGTGTCACTTATATCGGGTTTGTCTTAGCGCAGATGACCGAAAACGTGGATGAGTCTAAAGTAATAAAAATGTGCATGTTCCATGATTTGTCGGAAGCCAGAATTTCTGACTTGAACTATGTTCATCAAAAATATACCACTCGTTTAGAAACCGAGGCTACTAACGATTTGGCGGCCACCCTACCTTTCGGCAATAAAATTACCGAAATTTTAAATGAATACTCCGCCAAACAAAGCACCGAAGCCATGTTAGCTAAAGACGCAGACAACTTAGAATTTCTCTTGTCGCTTAAAGAGCAAAAAGATAATGGCAATGAACGCGCCACTATTTGGATTGCCAACACTTTAAAAAGATTAAAAACTCCAGCTGGTATTGAACTAGGAGAAACCATTGTTCACGCTGATTCAGATCATTGGTGGTTTGGCGACGATAAAGAAAACAACTGGTGGGTACATAGAAATAAAAATTAATTATGTTATCAATCGGCATTGTCGGTTTACCTAACGTTGGTAAATCAACCTTATTCAACACTCTTACCAAAAAACAAGTTCCAGCCGAGAACTATCCTTTTTGTACCATCGAACCCAATGTTGGTATGGTAGAAGTACCCGATGAACGTCTTTATAAAATCGCTGAAATTTCCCAACCGGCTAAAATTATTCCAGCAGTGATTGAGTTTGTCGATATTGCTGGTTTGGTTAAGGGCGCCAGTGAGGGACAAGGCTTGGGTAATAAATTTTTATCCCACATTCGTGAGTGTGATGCTATTTGTGAGGTCGTGCGTGGTTTTCATAATAAAAATATTATTCACGTCGAAGATAAAATAGATCCTAGAGCCGACAAAGACACAATTAATTTAGAATTAATTTTAGCTGACCTCGCCACCGTCACTAAACGCGCGGAAAAGGCCGGCAAGGAAACTAAAACGGGAGATAAAAAAGCTATTGCCTACGCCGAATTAATTAATCGTATTAAAGATTCTTTAGAAAAAGAAATAGCTGTCAGAGATTTAGATTTAACTGACGAAGAAAAGTTTGCTTTAAAAGACTTAAGCCTCTTAAGCGCCAAGCCAATTATTTATGTTTTAAATGTTGATGACCCTGAGGCCGAACATCTTTTAAATGCTAACGACAAGGTTGTTAAACTAAATATCAAATTAGAAAATGAAATCGCTGAACTGCCAGCTGGAGAGCAAGCAGAGTATCAAGCAGAATTGGGCATGACCGAGAGTGGCTTAAACAAGTTAATTCGTGCCTCCTACGAGCTTTTGGGACTTATCAGCTTCTTTACTACAGGTAAAGACGAAAGTCGCGCCTGGACCGTTAGAAATGGCGCCAAGGCCCCTGAGGCCGCTGGGGTTATCCATACCGACTTTATCAAAGGCTTTATTAGAGCCGAGGTCATCTCTACTGAAGACTTTTTAAAGACCGGGAGCGAACAAAAAGCCAAAGAATTAGGATTATTGAGAATTGAAGGCAAAGAATATATCATTAAAGATGGTGATATATGTAATTTCCTGATAAATAGTTAATAACGAAAATACGACTACAGACAAATAAAAATGCCTAATCTTGGGCATTTTTTGTTATCTTACAGGTCGCTTGACTTTTTTTACATTTACCATTATAATTCTAAAACCTTAAGTTAGTTTTTGGTTCTTTCAATAAGGTTTAGTGTTTTAATTGAGAAATGAAACGAACAATTGATATTTCCCCCCGGATATTCGCTAAACCTTAGAATGCTCTAATTAATGAGTGTTTATATTTTATACATAGTCGAGCTAGGCCCCCCTCTCTTGATCCAGCCCCCTGGTAATCTTAAGAATATGCTGCCTTAGGGTTATTACTCCTGGAATGTATAAAAAACTATATCACTCCCGGGGACACAACTAAACTGTGTCCCTATTTTTTTACCAAAATCACAATTTCTCGCCACACTTTCTGTCCAGCTCGACCATAAACAATCGTTTGCCTTTGACTTAGGTTTATAGCTGGAGTTACTAAACTAGCAGGCAAAGGACGCCACATGCGCCAAGGACCCATATTAATATCTAAAAAAGTATTAACTTTACGACCGACTAACACTGGCCAAACCATGACTACTCGACCATTAGGCTTAACTACTTTGTCCAACTCCACTAAAAACTGGCTATACAGAGTGGTTAAATTTTTTATATTTGCCGGCGTAGCACGCGTACCAACTACTGGACCCAAGTAAGGCTCGGTCACCACTTTATCTACGCTGTTTGAACCCAAAATTTTTGATAAATTTCTCGCGTCACACTCAAATAATTGAGCATGAAAGTCTGCTAAATCATATTGAGAGCGAAGCCAAGCTAAATTTTTCTTAGTATCATCAATAGCTTCTAAAGATACATCAGAACCAATTAATTCGTGGACTCCCAACATAGCGCCTTCGGTCAGCACGGTGCCCGAACCGCAAAAAGGATCAGCCAAAATTTCTCGCTCCTCCACTTTGGCCAAATTAATCATAATGCGCGCCAATTTGGGCGGTAACATGCCGGAAAAATCATCACGCTCCGGCCGGCCATAATCGCGATGCGACCAATCTTTAAATAATTGTACAACTTCGGTTCTACCCACGAGCAGGCGCTCGCCTTGTTTGATTAAAACTATTTCCGCCCCGTCTTTCAATAATCCGGTTTGCTCCACCACCACGCTGGAGAGATTTTTTTCTTTGCTCACCACCCAACGGCAACCGAGGCCATCTTCTTGCAAGGCTCTTTTCAGATTCATGGCCAAAGATTTGATGGACATCGTGACTTTGCCAAAAGTGGAAAAACCGAAAGAAAATTTCTTGCCCGGTTTGGCCTGACATTTATTTTTTATCTCCATTAATAAATCACGCCCCACAAAAGGCGAGGCCTGGCCGATTTTAATGGTTCCGCCCAGTCGTTTGATTAAAGCCTGGCTGTCCAAACTGCCGGTGACCTCCACCAACAAACAATCCTTGTCCACCAGTTCATAGCTGGGCAAGGAGCCCAAGACAGTAAAGACTTCAGCCAAAGATAAGGCCGGATTAGCCCCCAAAATAAAAAAGTAAGTCATAAATATATCATACAACACGTAGCACGCAACACGCAACAGGGCGGTATCCGGGTTTTAAAAATATAAGAAAATTAAAAAGTCGCACCAATTATTGATACGACTTATAATAAATTCTACTTAATAATCACTAGCTGTTATCCAACCAACCTTCAGCCCTAAATCAACAGCAATCATAGCGTCTTCTGAAGAGAAATTATGCGCATTCATCAACTGATTAACATAATACTGCTTGGTTTTTTCCCAAGGATTTACTAATGACATGAAGTATCCGTCATTTTGATCAAAGCCAAGTGCTCTTAGTACGTTCTGCAAAGAAAACATTGATAAGTACGGACTTCTTTTCTTGCGATCAACCGTGCTTAAAAAAACTTGAAATTCTGGAGTAAACAAATTTAGAAAATCACCAACTGTTTCATAGGCTATCGGATTATTAATAGCCGAAGGCATTTTTTTAAAACAAACTTCGAGCATCTCCGGAAGCTTTCTCGCTATTAAACTGCTCTTAAAAGCAATTTTTGTAAACGATTCCAATGGTGAATTTTTTATCCATTCCTTGGGCAGAGCGCTTAAATCATACTGGCCTTTTCCGCCACCGGCATTAATTCTTGGACAAAGCATAATCCAGTCATTAACAGTGAATCCATTATTAAGCAAAATAAATTTTAATAATTTTATGCTCACGTCCCAAATTCCAGCTGGATAAAGATTGTATTTATCATAGCTCGTTAACAATCTGCTGTTATTGGCGTTAATAAATTCTTCCAAGGTTGGAAATTGCTTACCGGAGCGCTGCCACGAGTCCAGCTCTGTCCGTGACGGAAATCCTTCAATACCTAGCTTGTCAAGCGTGGTAGCCAACATTTCCTGTTTCTTCAAATCAATTTCATTCATGATATCTCCTGCGGTTATTATTAAATTTTCAAATTACAATTAATTTTATAACTTAGCACACTTTTAAATATTTGTCAATATTGACCACTTTTAGGGGCTATGTTACAGTTCTTTTACAACTTAATTAACACCTTTTCCACAATCCACGCGCTTAGCGGGATTAGTGTCTAAAAACACTAAAGGTATTCTCAAACTTCCAAAAAATTTGGCTAAAGTTAGCTAAATTGAGAATATCTGGAAGTTTTTTTAATTTTAAAATAAGTCACGTCATTCATATCACACAGCATTTTTGTCATACCGGCGAATGCCGGTATCCAGAGTTAAAAGCGTTGAACACGTTTTTTAAGTAAACTCTAGATTCCTGCCTCCGCAGGAATGACGTTGTATTTTTGTTGCGTGTTACGTGTTACGTGTTACATGATTCTATGGCCAAAAACAAACCGGATGGCTTGACCCATTATGAACTGTTGTATATCGTATCCAACCAGTTCAGCGAAGATGAGCTCACTCCTATCAAAGACAAAGTAGAGGGTATTATTACCGAACACGAGGGTACCATTACCTTTAAAGAAGATTTAGGTAAAAAACGCTTGGCCTACAAAATCAAGCAATTTCGTCATGGCTACTACGAATTAGTAGAATTTGACGCTCCTAGTGCTTCTCTACCAGCTATTAATGACCTTTTGAGATTGATGAGCGATTTAATCAGACATCAAATCTTAAAGACTGTGGCTAAAACCGCCGAACAAAAGCAAGCCGAAGCTAAAATTATCAGCCAGCTTATCAGCGATACTGCTAGTGAGCCAACCAAGGAATTTTCTAAAAAAGAAACCGCCTCCGTCAAAGACTCCGTCGAGTCAAAGGATTTTGTAGCTCCTAGAGCTAAAGTAGCTAAAGAAACTTCTAGTGAGGTCGCTCCAGTCGTTGAAGAAGCTTCCCCTGTTATTTCTAGTAAACCGGAAGAGGTTACTGAAACCAAAGAAGCTCCGGTCGTTAAAGAAACTAAAGAGGAACGCAAAGTCGCCGACGCTAAAAGCTATGGCGAACCGAAGACTGAACTATCTGATTTGGATTTGGATGACAAATTAAATCAAATATTAAATACTGATAGCTTGTTATAAACCAAGCATCAAACTCAACTATATGAATCTTAACAAAGTCATGCTTATCGGGAATATCACTCGTGATCCCGAAATTAGACAAACCGGTACCGGCAAATCAGTGGCTTCTTTCGCTATTGCCACTAATATGGTTTGGCAAGATGCTAGTGGCAACAAGCAGGAACGCGCGGAATTTACCAACGTTGTCGCTTGGGGCAAATTAGCTGACATCTGCGGACGTTACTTGAAAAAAGGTGGTAAGGTTTATGTTGAAGGTCGTTTACAGACCAGAGACTGGACCGGCAAAGATGGTATCAAGCGTTACTCCACTGAAGTCATCATGGAAAATATGATAATGTTAGATGGTCGTAGCGGTGGCGCCCCTTTTACTCCTAATGCCCCTAGTGCCCCAATGTCCAACAATCAAAACGAAGAGATTAGTTACGATTCAGCCTTTGGCGAAGCCAGTGGTTCTGAAGAAGAAGAAATTAAAGTAGAAAACATTCCTTTCTAAAAAATTATGATTACCAACAATACAATTAAAACCAAAAAGGCTTGTTTCTTTTGTGCTAACGGCCTTGATCATGTTGATTACAAACAAGTAGAAATCTTAAGAAAATTTACCAATTTTTATGGTCAAATTTTACCTAAGCGTCGTACTGGTGTTTGTTCTAAACATCAACGCCAGTTAGCTGAAGCCGTTAAACGCTCCCGCATCATGGCCTTGATGATCTTTACTAATCGCTAACTTTAATCCAAAACTACGAAATTAATCCGAAACCACAAAAGCTACAAAATTAATTCCCCTCTTTAGAGAATGTGTAGCTGTTCGTTCGTAGCTTTCGTAGTATTCGGTCCGCCAGCTGGCGGATTGTAGCTTTCGGATAATAAATCACTAACTTTTTATTTATGTTAAGTCTATCTGAAATCAAACTCGGCAAGCTTTTGAAAATTAACAATGAACCCTACATTGTGGTTAAAGCCGAGCATCACAAAATGGGTCGTGGCGGAGCCGTCTTAAAAACTAAGCTCAAAAACATGCTTAGTGGTAATGTCATGGAACAAACTTTCCAAGGTAACGATAAAGCCGAAGAAGCCGATGTAGAAAATAAAGGTGCCAACTTTTTATACAAAGATGAAACCTTTGCTTACTTCATGAACAATGCTGATTTTGAACAATTCAGTTTGCCTCTAGATCAGCTTGGCGAACAAGATAAATTTCTCAAAGAAGATACGGCAGTAGATGTGCTTTACTTTCAAAGCAAACCCATGAGCATTAAATTACCTATCAAAATGTCTTTCAAGGTTACTTCTGCTCCTCCTGGAGTGCGTGGTAATTCTGCCGGTAATGTTATGAAGACCGTAGAATTAGAAACCGGCGCCACCCTACAAGTACCAATGTTTATCAACGAAGGCGATGTTATTCGCGTTAATACAGAATCAGGAGAATACGTCGAACGCGCTTAAAAATTACTCAAATAAAAAAACGTCCCGATATCCGCTGGGACGTTTTTTCGTTGTTTTTGTTTTTCTATAGTATAGGCTCGTCACTTTCAGTTATAGAGCTATCACTAATAGTTGTTTGATTGCCCTCGGCCTCCTTAGCTTTCACTTCAGAAATAATTTGTTTACGAATTTCTTTCATTAACTTAGGATTTTCTCTTAGATAACGCTTAGATACTTCTCGTCCTACACCCATTTTTTCTTCATTAAAAGAATAGGCATTGCCTCGTTTCATAATGACGTTAGTCTGTACTCCTAAGTCTAGCAGATCTCCGGAAATAGAGATACCCTCATTATACATAATATCAAATTCACAAGTTCTAAAAGGCGCAGAAACTTTATTTTTCACAATCTTGCATTTCACGCGATTGCCGATAATCTTATCGCCTTGTTTGATTTGCGCGGCACGCCTAACTTCCACACGAACCGAAGAATAAAACTTTAAAGCGGTTCCGCCGGTGGTCGTTTCCGGATTGCCAAAAAAGACGCCGATTTTCATACGAATCTGATTAATGAAAATGACGATGGTATTGCTCTTAGATACGACGCCGGTTAGCTTACGTAAAGCCTGGCTCATTAAACGAGCTTGTGAGCCCATCTGCGCGTCACCCATATCGCCTTCAATTTCCTTCTTGGGTACCAACGCAGCCACCGAATCCACTACCACCACATCAATAGCGCTCGAACGCACCAAAGTTTCTAAAATTTCTAAGGCTTGCTCTCCGGTGTCCGGCTGACTGATTAATAATTCTTTAATATTAACGCCGATTTTAACTGCATAGTCCGGATCCAAGGCGTGCTCAGCGTCAATAAACGCCGCGATACCGCCTAATTTCTGCACTTCAGCAATAATGTGCTGAGCTAGAGTTGTTTTACCCGAAGCTTCCGGTCCAAAAATCTCAATAATACGACCACGTGGCACGCCACCGACCCCCAAAGCTAAGTCTAAGGACAAACAACCGGTTGGCACAGCATCCACCACCGAGGTTTTAACCTCGCCAAATTTCATAATGGAACCATCGCCAAACATTGATTTAATTTGTAGCATGGCAGCGTTAGCGGCTTCCATCTTTACCCCCTTTTCTCCGTTTCTTTCCTCCTTATTCTTTGCTTTATTATCCATATGGTTAAATTATATCCTTAAATTATATCTAATAGCCAAAAAAACACAACCAGCCTTTTTATTGAACAACTGTGCTACTGGCCATGTTAGTGGTCTTCGGCTCGACGAAGCTTTCAGCGGAGACGGCTGTGCTACTAGCTGTTTGAGAAATTGTGCTCGTGGCCACTTCCTCTTTGATGGTTTCTTTAAATAAAACCTCTCTAATAATAGTGTTTTTCTTTTTGGCAGCCTTTTGCGCCGTAACCACAATCGTATTAACTCCCGGCTTCAAATTTAGCTCCTCACTAAATTCACCCTTATCACTAACAATAGCCTGACGTTCATTAATCAAAATCTCCGTTTCTGGTTCAGTTTGTCCCGAGACCACTATTCTAGACCGACCACTAATAAGTCCTTGAATTGGAGAAATTATCTTTAAATCAGGCGCCACAAAAATATTTTGAATTAAAAACCACAAATAAATTAAACTGCAAAAAGCAATAAAAACGATGGATGAATATTTCACCACATTGGGCGCGGCTACAAAATATTTACGATTAACGGTTTGACGTGCAAACAAATGTCGTTGGTCACTAGATTGATAAATTTGTTGTTCAGCTTTAAATTTATTAATCAGTTTTTCGTAATCTAGATCTAAAAAATTAGCATACTCCCGCAAATAATTAAGACCATAAATACCAGCCGGTAAAATAGCGTAATCGCCCTCTTCCATGGCCCTAAGATAACGCAAGTTAACATTAATAACCTTAGTTATCTCTTCTAATTGATAACCTTTTTTAACTCTAGTGGTTAGTAGTTGCTGAGCCACACTTTCTTTGTCTAAAAATATTTTATTTGAAGTAAACCAGGTCATAAGAAACCGAAAGCCTGCCTCCCGGCAAGCTTTGTTATTGTAATGAATAAGTATGTCATACTAGTCCGCCAGCTGGCGGACGGTATCCAGGACGAGAAGGGCTCTATTGATTAACCGAACCAGCAATTTTACCTTCAGCAATTCTCGCCTCATAATCCAAATTATCGGGATTATCAGCAATCGCATCCAACATGTCCTTAAAAGCCTTATCGGCTACAGCGAAATTATTACCATGATACCAGGTATTAGCCACTAAAATTTGCTGAGCAAAAACTCCTAATTCTGGATCATTAATTTGATCCTTAATCAAACTTTTAACAGCGGCTACTCGTCTGGAACTATTTAAATAAAGTTTAGTCATTTCAGGTTGAGCCGCCATAAATTGAACAAAATCCCAGGCTTCAACTTTATTTCGACTCTTACTTGAAACAGTTTCTACCCAATAATCCACGACGTTTTTAGGATCATTACGTCCTTCAATCTGAATAAATGGCTTGACCTCAAAACTAAGTTTAGGAGCGCGAGCTTTAATAATCGGAATATCATAAGAATAACCAAAGAAAATTGCCAAATTACCTTGAATAAACATTTCTAAAGAATTGGGCAGGGTTTTATTCCAACTATAAACATCTTTAGTGGGATTAGCGAAGTCAGTATAAAAACGAATCGCATCAATACCTGGATTATAATCTTTTTCTCTAACATATTGTCTGAATAAAACCTTACCTTGATCATCAACAATCGTCGTACCATTTTGTAAAATCAAAGCGGCCAAAATATCACTAGCTCGTTCAATATTAGCGCCAGTCCCCAAGGCCACGCCGGCCTGTAAAATCTCTCCATTGCCACTTTGCTTAGTTAACTTTTTTATGTCTCTTTGAAATTGTTTATTCCAATAAGGAGATAGTTCAACGATACCGGCATTATTAAGTAAATCTTTGTTATAAAAAGTTCCCAGAGTATCAATCGCCAAAGGCAGAGCGTAAATTTTTCTGGTATTAGCTCTAAGCACTGGATCATACACTTCTAAAGTAACATCATTATAAACTGTGTCTAAAAAATTGGATTTCAAACTAGCTAAGGTTAAGCTGGTCTTAGTGCGAAGCTCAGGGAAAGTTTCTTTCTTTAATGTGCCACGAACCACGGGATAAGCCATGGTAATTTGTGCCGGCATCGGAGACATTTTATTTTCATAGCGCTTAACCCAAGTAGAGTTAATAGAAAAGATGTCCGGGCCACGATCTTCAGCTAAAGCGTTTAAGAGCTCCTGTTCATATTCATCATAACGAAGCTTGCGATAATTAATCGTGATATTGGGATGAATTTTATTATACTCGCCAATTATTTGCGCAAAGTTATCCGGGCCATCCCAAACTCGCCAATAATTAATGGTAATTGGTCTCATTTTAACTTGAACATCTTTGGACACGGTTTTACAACCAAAACCAGAAGCAAGAACCACAGTTAAAAGCAAACTTAGAGCTAAAATTCTTCTTTTCATAGTTATCGCTTCGCGAGCCCCACTACGAATGTGGCACATGCGAATTAAATGCTTTGTTAATGATATTATATCAAAAAAACAGGTAAGACTCAACTAATAGTAGAACTGGGCCGATATTGCAAGGCCTCGGCTAGGTCCGTCAAAGTAATATCATTATGGTCAGCCAAATCAGCAATAGTTCTGGCTACTTTTAGCACTCTAAAATAGCCCCTAGGTGACAAATGAAGCTGTTCTACTGATTTTTCTAGCAAGTGTCGACTGGCCTGGTCCAACACACAAAACTGTCGCACCCCCTCCACAGTCATTTCTTTGTTGGTTAAAAACGGGGTCTTGGCAAAACGCTGACTCTGACTAACACGAGCTCTTATTACCTGCTCCTTTAGCTCGGCAGAGCTAACCGAGCCTTTAATATCCAATTCACGAAAAGGCAATCTCGGCACCTCTAAATATAAATCAATTCTATCCATTATCGGCCCAGATAGTTTTCGTCTATAAGCCGACACCTGACTAGCGGTACAACGACAAGGTTTTTCAGAGTCATACAAAAAACCACAAGGACAAGGATTCATTGAAGCTATCAACATAAACTTAGCTGGAAAAGTTAAACTCGTGGAGGCTCGCGCCACGGTTAAAACTCCATCTTCTAAGGGTTGTCTTAGGGCTTCCAAAATTGCCCGAGGAAATTCGCCAAATTCATCTAAAAACAAAACTCCCCGATGCGCCAAACTTACTTCGCCCGGTTTCGGCCAAGCCCCGCCACCAATAATGGCCGGAACCGATGAGCTGTGATGTGGCGCACGCCAAGGTCGACTATTAACGACCGCCTGTCCCGGTGCCAGGGCTCCCGCCACACTATAAATTCTAGTTAATTCTAACGCTTCTTCCAAACTTAAGTCAGGTAAAATTGAGGGTAAGGCTCGCGCCAACATAGTTTTACCTGATCCTGGAGGACCTGACATTAATAAATTGTGCGCGCCGGCTGCCGCGATAGTTAAAGCGCGCTTAGCATGGTCTTGTCCGGAAATTTGCGAAAAATCCCAAGGCACCTGTTTAGCAACAAACAAAATTGATTCAAAAATTGTCGGAATGATTAAATTTTTTCCAGTCAAATGATCAACTACCTGTCGTAAATTTTTTCCGGCAAATACTTCTAAATTATTTATTAGTTTTGCTTCATGCGCGTTGGCTTCTGGTACAAATAAATTCTCCAATCCCAAGTCTTGCGCTTTATAGGCGGCGGCTAAAATTCCTTCTACTGGCCTTAAGCTTCCATCCAACGCCAGCTCACCAATAAACCAAGATTTAATTAGAACTTCCGGAGATACTTTTATTTTATTTAAAGCTAAAAGAATACTAATCGCGATCGGCAAATCATAAACCGGCCCATGCTTTTTTAGGTTAGCCGGCGCCAAATTAACCGTCACTTTTAAACGCGGAAAGTCAAAACCGGAATTTTTAATAGCGCTTCTAACTCGTTCTTTGGCCTCACTAACTGCCATGTCTGGCAAACCGACAATCGAGAAGCTGCCGAGTTCTCCCCCGCCAATGTCGGCCTCCACCTCCACTTCCACGGCCTCTAGTCCAATAATGGCGGTGGATAAAATTTTAGATGACATAATGATTAAATTATAACATATTAACCACTCTTAATTAACCTCAAACCAACCCCTGGTAAGAGAAACTATCAACTCGCTCCGGAGATCTATCTTCGCAAAACAGAGGAAATACAAGATATTTGACAAAAAGACCAGGAGTACCTAAGATAGTAAACATCAATTCGTTCTTTTTATTAACAAATCTAGGGGGATTTTATGCCAGCAGCAGCTATCAACGAGACCAGCAACCACCCTAATAGAGGTGAGCAAAGTAAAAAACGTGCAATTAGCCGAAAAGATTTGGATGAAATCAAAAAGTGCTTTACGTTTTTGCGCCAACATTATAAAAGCAAAAATTGTAATCTAAAAATTTTTGATTGTTTAAAACAATTAGATGAATTTCTTGTTAACCGCAAGGTAACGCTAGAGTCTCTTGATATTGATGAAAATATCTATAACGATATAATTCAATACATCGAAGAGCGAGCCATTGAACTATCTGATCGTCTAAAACAAAAAGGCAAGCCCTTAGACGACCAAGAAGAAGCTTTTCTTAAAAAATCCGAAAAAATATTCGACCTTTCTGCCAGCCCACCACCCGACTTAGACAATTTTACTGCCACTGACATTATTCCATCAGGACTCCTGAAAAACCTCTCAAAAGAAGGTGAGAATACTGGTTTTAATTTTATTCCTAATTCTTCTGAAGAAGATTTTTCAGAAGAAGACAATGAAGAAATAGAATCAGAATTCTACCTCGAGGATGCCATGGCGTAACCTAATTTTAAAAAACAAAAAAACGGGATCAAATGACCCCGTTTTTCTTTTTGTATTTTACGTTACGAGTTGTGTATTGTATGTTGCGCGAAATTTTATCTGCGTTGAAAACCTCCACGATTACCATCACGTGGTCCGCGATCTTGGCGAGGTCCACCAAATCCGGTATTACCGGTTTCTTCTCCGCGTTTATCTTTCCACAAGGCTTCATTAGCTTCCAAACCTTTCATGGTTAAATTAATGCGACCCTGGTCATCAATTTCTTTAATTTTCACCGTCACCTCGTCGCCAATTTTTACAAACTTATCAGGCGAAGAAATGCGATATGGAGCTAATTCACTCACGTGAACCATACCATCTTTACCACCCGGCAAACTAACAAAGGCGCCGAAGTCTAAAAGTTTCACTACTTTTCCGGTAAAGATTTCTCCGGCTTTAAACTCACGCACGATATCTTTAATCCAAGCGACAGCGCGGGCTGATTGATTGGCATCAATTCCGCACACTACCACTAAACCGTCATCATCAATATCAATAGACACCCCGCACTCACTAATAATTTCATTAATGATTTTACCGCCTGTGCCGATAACTTCACGAATTCTGGCCGGATTAATATAAAAGCTGGTAATACGTGGAGCATACTGTGACAATTCCGCACGAGGCTCAGCAATCGCCTTATTCATGGTTTCTAAAATCTGTAACCTGGCTTCACAACACTGATTAATGGTTTGCTTGATAATATCTTCAGTAATCCCATAAGTCTTAGTATCCATTTGAATGGCGGTAATACCATCGGCTGTACCGGTAATCTTAAAGTCCATTCCGCCTTCACCATCTTCCAAATCTTGAATATCGGTTAAGACCTTCCATTGGCTCATGTCCTCGTTAGAGGCCAAACCCATAGCCACACCAGCCACCGCTTTCTTAATTGGCACACCGGCATCCATTAAAGCTAGTGACGAACCGCAAGTAGAGGCCATGGAAGATGAACCGTTAGAACCTAAAGTTTCACTAACGACGCGAATCGTATAAGGAAAGTCAGCCTTGGCTGGTAACACCGGCATTAAGGCTTTTTCAGCTAAGGCTCCATGACCAATTTCTCTTGGTCCGGCGCCTCCACGATTTGGTCTGGCCTCACCAGTAGCAAAAGATGGGAAATAATAATGATGAATATAATTTTTATCACTGCGTCCTTCTAAGCTTTCCAAAGACTGCTTATCTCCGGGTGAACCCAAAGTTACCACACTCATAACTTGAGTTTCTCCACGAGAAAATAAACCACTGCCATGAGGACGAGGTAATAAGGCCACTTCCGATAAAATAGTTCTGGTTTCATTTAGCTGGCGTCCGTCCACGCGTTTGCCTTCAGATAAAATCGCGCGAGTAACTTCCGCTTCCACCATTTCTTCCACTAAAATTTTAATTACTTTATTGATAATTTCCGGTTCAATCTTTTTCTCTTGCAACCAGGCTAACAAATTTTCTTTAATCACATGAACCGCGGCCTTGCGTTCATTCTTTTTATAATGGGCTTTATCAAATAAAATTTCTGGTATGTTTTTGTTAAGCCATTCTTTAGCTACTTCCAAGGCTGACTGTTCATCATCAGGCAAAGCGGCACGCTCAGCTTTAGCCACAAAAGTTTTTTTAATATTAAAGGCCTTTTGTAATTCGCGGATCAATTCAATGGCTGGCAATAATTGTTTTTGTCCTTCGTTAATAGCGTTAATCATATCAGCCTCGCTAACCTCATTAGCCCCGGCTTCAATCATAATAGTTTTGTCGGAAGTTCCGGCCACAATTAAATCTAAGTCGCTTTTTTCGCGTTCTTCGTAGGTTGGGTTAAAAATTAATTTACCTTCCACGCGACCCACACGAACGCCGGCAATCGGACCATTCCAATTGATTGGTGATAAAGCCAAAACGGCGCTAGAGGCGACTAAGGCCACAATATCGTGATCATTGGCCTGATCCACAGATACCACCATATTCGTCACCTGAACGGCGCGAGTACTGGTTTGATCAAATAACGGACGAATGGAACGATCAATCATGCGTCTAGTCAACACGGTTTCATCAGCCGGACGACCTTCACGTTTAATCCATTGAGAACCCTTAATTACTCCGGCGGCGTAGAGTCTTTCTTCTAATTCCACCATCAAAGGAAAAAATCCTTTGTCTTCCGCATTCTCTTTATCTTCCACAGCAGTAGCCAAAATCACCGTATCGCCATATTGGACGGTTACGGAAGCATCAGCTTGCCAGGCCATTTTGCCTGTTTTGATTGTGAGAGTACGGCCAAGCCATTCACGGCTAAAAACCTTTTCTTCGTTCATACTTTTTGGGCCTGACCGATAAACTTCAGGACTATGAAAAATCATAGCACTACATGTTTATAGGCCAAGCGTTAATTAATTTAAATTGTAAATTATAATTATAGCAAAAACTTTTTGTTCTCGCTCAAATTAGTAAAGTCGTCTGCCTCTTCCTGTAGTTTTGCCGATGCGGTCTGTTTAAAAGCAATTACCTCTACTAAACATCCGGTGGTATTTTGTAAATAATTTACCAGTGGCACATAATCACCGTCACCTGATACGAGAATTATAGCATCAACTTTCGGCGCTAATTTAATCGCATCCATGGCAATTCCCACATCCCAGTCAGCTTTCTTAGCGCCTCCGGCAAATATCTGTAGATCCTTTAACTTCACTTCAAAACCTTGCAAACTAAGGGCCTCAAAAAAATTCACCCCTTCTTTCATTTCAGTTTTAATCACATAAGCGGTCGCGCGAATCAATTGTCGTCCAGCCACAGCCGTGCGAAGAACTTCCTTAAAGTTTACTCGTTTGTGATATAAATTCTTGGCGCTGTGATACATGTTGGACACGTCCACTAACACGCCTACTCTTTGATTTTTATGCTTTATCATATCTCCTTTAATTTCCCTCCCCTTACTAAGGGGAGGGTTAGGGAGGGGTCCTCCTCCTTTGTAAATTTTATATTATTTTTTCAAACAAAAGACCGGAACAAGCCGGTCTCTTTAGTTTATTCTTTAGTTTTTTCAGTAGCATCTTCCACCACTTCTTCTAAATCTTCACTATCAGCAGCTTCGGCTAACAAAGCTTCTTCTTCTAATCTACGTAATTCTTCGTCTTCTACCATCTTCTTAGCTATTTTCAATTTTAATTTAGTAGCTAAATCCTTAAAAGCTTCTTCGTTGTCTTTTTGTAAATACTTCAATAAGCGACGACGTTCCCCAACTTTGCGAAGTAAACCGCGGCGGGAAGAGAAATCATGCTTATGCTTTTTCAAATGTTCGGTCAGCTCTTTAATCTCCTCGGTTAGGATGGCGATTTGCACTTGAGCTGAACCAGTATCGTGCTCGTGGGTACGGAATTTGTTAATAATCCGTTGTTTAGCTTTTTTGTCTAACATTAGTGTTCGCCCTATCCGAGAAGCAAGCGACAGCTTTGGCATCCAAGATTAGGGTAATTAATAATACCTTTAGGCTAACATAAAACAATAAAAAAGACAACAACACTCATCTTTAGCATTAATTCCTTAAATATGGCTAATTATAAGCAAAAAACAAATAATCTATTGACATTTTGTAAAAAATATGCTATTATATAAATAGTTAATTTACTTTAACAATTTAAAAAGAGGCTTATTATGCTTAAAGCTTTTGAAGGGATAAAAACCCCAGAAGAACTATTAGCGTATATAAGCGCTAATATTACTTATGGTTATGTGGGTAAAAATAACCACAGAATCCATACCCCAGAAGAATCTAATTTCCATTCAAACTTTTCCGAAGAGTACTATCTGCAAACACCGGAAGAATTTTTAACTAGCAAGCATGGAGTTTGTTGGGATTCCGCCGAACTAGCAAGACATTGGTTTTCCCAAAAAAATCATGAATTTAAAATGTTTTTTATGACTTTTGTGGAAAGTAGAATCAAATTAACTCACACATTTTTAGCTTACAAAAAATCCGACAGCTGGTGCTGGTTTGAAAGTACCATCCCCGATAACAAGGGTATTCATGAATTTTCAAATCTTAATGATTTAATTGAAGCTGCGAAAAAAAATCAAATGGATTACGCTATCAGGTATCGCGGAGCAAACAAAGAAAATCTTAATGATCTTAAAGTTTGTGAATACGAAAAACCTGTGTACGGCTGTAGTTATCATGAATTCATAATGAACATAGTTATGAAGACTGAAGAATATAAAATTTGTATTATTAACAATTTGGAGATTTAACATGAAGACTTTAGCGGCCTTAGTTCTAGCAGTTATTCTTTTATCTTCTTGCGGAGGTAGCAAAAAAGAATTAAGAGGTTATATTGAAGAGGGAACTCCAGATCCTACGTTGATTTGGCACGTGCGAAGTGATGGCATTTCTTACTATGCCACCTGCGAAATGAGTATTGTGGGCAAAAATGGAATTTCTACTATCGTAGAAATTGATTTGTCAACATTTCGCTTTCCAGGATCTGGTCTCGTTCTTTATAAAGGCACTCATCCACTAGCACGTGGTAGAAAAGTTTTTATAAGAGGTTACTTTATGGATGACGGATTATTTCTAATAGAAGAAGCCAAACTTCATGAAATGTAGTAAAAATATTTAACTGTCCGTAGTTTTTTCTAAATAAAATATTTAGGAAAAACTACGGCTTTTTTCTTTGCTAAAAAACTTAAAGTGTCGTAAAATACAATCACGTGACTCGTGACTGTCATTCCCGCGTAGGCGGGAATCCATGTTTAATTTATTTAAAATATTTTTCCATTATTTCTATTTTTCATCCCACCTTTTTAATAAGGTGGGGCCAAAATCGCGCCTGGAATAAAATTGTCTATATTTTTTCGCTCCCACTAACATAATTTTTAAACTCGCTCCGCTCAAACAATAAAAATTAAGTAACGCTTCGCTCAAAAATATTACGCCAATTTTATAATGGGCGCAGTCTAAAATTCATAATTCCTAAATCATAAATCCTAAATCGAAACCGAAATTATTATGCTTTACTTTATTTTTTCACAACAAAAATTCTATGGCCAACACTTTAGATAAAAAAATCCTAGACTTCTTAGAATACCTTGAAGTAGACAAAGGCTTGTCGCAGGCTACTATCACTAACTATAGTTTTTATCTTAACCGCTTTGCTGAATTCATGGCGAAGCATGGCGTGACGAGCGTAGAAAAAATTTCCAAGGAACTGGTCCATAAATTTCGCCTGATGCTTTCTCGTTCCACTGATCGCGATGGTGAAATTCTGAAAAAAAATACGCAAAACTATCATTTAATAGCTTTACGTGGTTTTTTAAAATACTTAATCAAAAATGATTTCAAAACTTTAGAGCCGGATAAAATTGAACTGGCCAAACAAGAACAACGCCAGGTGGATTTTCTGGAAGGCACGGACTTGGCCAAATTATTAGATGCGCCACTGTCTACCAATCAACCGGAGATTATTAAGCTTCGCGACAAAGCGATTTTAGAATTATTTTTTTCTACGGGTCTGCGTGTATCCGAGCTCGCCAAATTAACCCAAGACCAAATCAATTTAGATAAAGACGAATTCAGCGTTCGAGGCAAAGGCAAAAAAGTACGCGTGGTTTTTCTCTCCCCTCGCGCCAGCGATTTTGTTAAAAAATATTTAGCCGCGCGCCACGATCCCAATCCGCATCTATTTATCGGCCACGATCGCGCCAGTAACGGAAGTGAAGAATCTATCACCCCGCGTAGTATTGAAAGAGCGGTTAGTAAATATTCACGCCTGGCTGGCATTATGAAAACCGTCACACCCCACACTCTCCGTCACTCCTACGCCACGGATTTATTAATTAACGGGGCCGACATCCGCAGTGTCCAAGCTATGCTCGGCCACTCCTCTATTACCACCACCCAAGTCTATACCCACGTCACCGACCAACAACTAAGAAACGTCTACAAAGAATTCCATGGTAAGAAAAGAAAATAAGCTCTTTATAATAAAAAATCCCCAAATTAATACAATTAATTTGGGGGCAACTTTTTACTTCACTTGGAATAAATCATCATAAACATCTATCATAGCTTGATGAACGTGTTCATCAATGAGTCGCTGACGATCAAATCTCTGTAAACCGAATTCACGATCATATTCTTTTTCAGATAAACCGTGAGCCATTTTTTCTAATTCCTCTTTGGTTACTTCGCAGACATAGGTGGCTGCTAAATTTTTACCATAGAAATCTCCTTGAGCGACCTTAACCCAAGAATAATGGTTAGTACAAACGTAAATAAATCTATCGGTTTTTATACGGAGGCCTGTTTCCAATTCAACACATCTGGCCACAGATTCTTCCATGGTCCGATCATTGAAAAAAATTCTACCTCCCAAACACCAAACCCCTTTCATGGGATAAGCATTTCTTTTACCAAGATACAGAGCTTGATCATTAGCAACGATTAATACTGAGTCAGTACAAGGAATAATGGATTTTTCAACCATCTCTGCGTAAGTTGAGTTAGAAATCCACTGATCTCTAACGCGAACATCTTCGTCTGGGGCCAGCGGATCGCTGTAAGATCGAACTCGATCTGTTTGTTTCATGACATTTTCTCCTTTTTTTAATGAACTTTAGTGAATATCACTAGATTTAATTGCCTACCACTTAATTAATAGTAAGTATCATAAAATAACATATTTACACAATAAGTCAAGAAATACACAATTTTTTGACAAAAACTCATTTAATTGTTAGATTAAAAACCAATCATGTGCCCATAGTTTCGGCCGGCGTGTGAGCCGGTCATCCTGCCCAGCGAAGCTGTGGGAGGGCAGCGGATGTCAAACGGAGTTTGACTGACTAAGCCAACAAGTAATACTTTTATCACAATCATATTATGTGCCCATAGTTCAGCGGATAGAACAGAAGCCTTCTAAGCTTCGGACGTAGGTTCAACTCCTACTGGGCACACCATTCGACATAGTTCGACAAGCTCACCACAAGCACTCATGGCAGGCAAAAACAAAAACAGTCTCAATATTATTTGGGGCTGTTTTTGTTTGTAATAAAAATCAAAAAATACTATAATAGTCTTATATTCTTAATCGGGTCTTACACCCAAAAATATATGAAAAAAATTATTCTTTCAATCATCGCTCTAACTCTACTGGTTGGCGCCTCTTCGGTTTTCGCTGCCACCTTAACTGATCCAACTAAAACCGTTATTCCTCGAGACACCCTTTGTATTAATAAAAAGGTAACCGCCAGAGAATTAGCGATTATTGCTGCTTACAAAAAAATGTCAGGTGGTATTACTAATGCTTTAAACAATCGCGCTACAGAACTAACTAGCGCTTGGAATATTCCTGATACTAAGATCCGTAAAAAGGCTATTACCCAAGCTTGGAACAAATACATTATCGCTCGTAAAGCCTTTATAAAAACTTATCGTCAAGAAGTTGCTGTCGCCTGGAAAAAAGCTAAGACTGACATGAAAACCTGTAAAATTAACGGTCAAACTATTAATGTTGTGGTCGACGAACCGGTTGGCGAAAAAAGTGATGGTGCTCTAGAATAAATTATTCTAAACCACAAAAAACAGCCCAAAGAAAGGGCTGTTTTTTAAATGGATAAATCCCGGCTCACGCTCCATTGCCTCAAGGCAATTACGCTTGGCTGGGACAAATGCTCACACGCATTTGACTTTATAACTTTTAACTTTATAACTTATCTCTGCTTATCCCCTATATTTCATAGCTTCGGCCACCCGTTCAACCGCTAAAGCGTAAGCGCCCATTCTGAGAGTGGTATTATATTTAACTTTTTGTTCCCAAGCTTCGTCAAAAGCCTTAGTCATTATTATTTTTAATTTCTTTAAAACCTCTGTCTCACTCCAATAATAATTAGAAGCATTTTGAACTTGCTCAAAATAACTCACGGCCACGCCTCCAGCATTAGCTAAAATATCAGGCACAACTAGAATATTTTTTTGCTCTAAAATCTTATCAGCAACTGGAGTAATAGGACCATTGGCCAATTCCACAATCAGCTTAGCTTTAATTAAGTCAACATTATCAATAGTAATAGAGTTTTCCAATGCTGCTGGCACTAAAATATCCGCCTCCACAGCAAAAATATCATCAATCTTTTGTCCACCGGCAAAAGTAGCCACGCCTGCCTGCGCAGGCAGGCTCGCGCCATTGGCTTTATGTTTATCTAAAGCCTCAACATCCAATCCAGCCGAATTATAAATCGCGCCTTGAGAATCACTGGTCGCCACAATTTTATAGCCATCTTTAAATAATAGTTTAGCCTTAAAACTGCCGGCATTACCAAATCCTTGAATAGCGATTTTAGCGCTTTTATCCAAGCCTATTTTTTTCATAGCCTCTTCCAAAACATAAACTCCGCCTTGCGCTGTGGAATATCCGCGACCTTCAGATCCACCCAAACTAATAGGCTTACCAGTAATCATTCCCGGAGCGTGGTGTCCGACAATAGATTCGTATTCATCCAACATCCAAGACATAACCTGACTATTGGTATAAACGTCGGGTGCTGGCACATCAATATTATCTCCTAAAAATTTATAAATTGTTCTGATATAACCACGCGATAAACGCTCCAACTCTCCAGCTGACAATGTTCGAGGATCAACAATAACACCACCCTTGCTACCACCTAAAGGCAAATTAACTACAGCACATTTCCAGGTCATCCAAGCACTCAACGCCTTAACCTCGCTTTCATTAACTCCTGGATGAAAACGAATTCCACCCTTAAATGGACCTCGGGCATCATTAAACTGACTGCGATAACCAACAAAAACCTTCATACCTCCATTATCCATCTTTATGGGAATAGCTACACGTATTAAACGTTTTGGTTCTTTCAATTGTTCATAGATCCCCTCATCCAATTTAATCAAACTATTGACTTCAGCTAACTGTTCTAAAACATTTTTAAATGGGTCATTGTTCATATTTTTATTTTATTATTTTAAAATTCTATCTATCCACTGGGATATATTAATACTATATGTCTATGAAATCAAATAACTTTCTATTTCTATTAATTATGTTAAAATAAGTTTACTAATTAAACATTCACCTAGTCCCGATGGACATCAGGGCGAGGTAAACTTTATGCCAGAACCAAACAACGAAAATTATCCAGTTGACGATCGACAGTCAGACTTTCAAATGTTCCCTGATGAACTTAAGCCAGCCGACGCGCCAACGGAAAAGAAAAATGACCTTTTACCTAATCCACCCGCCGAAGACGAAGAGGAGGAAAAAGACGAAAGCATTTATTAATCATTGTTGATTCAAAAAACACCCACCCAATTAAGGGCGGGTGTTTTAAATTAAAAAAGTATTTTTAAAAAAATTGACTCCACAAAGTTACAGTGCCAAACACCCCGAAAAAGACAAAAATTATTAGCATTACTAACTCACGCCAAAGTCTAGCTTTAAAAGGCGCATTTAAAGCTCGACGATTAAGCAATATAGTCATGCCCACATGAACAAACATGGCCACAGCATTAACAACTGCACCGGCTACCAATAAAGTTTTGGGCTCATAGACATTGAACAAAAAGAGTATTATACCGAAAGAAATTTGCGACCAAACAAAGGCATAATAAATTTTAGATAATTTTACCTTCTTAGTACGACGTCTTTCCATTTGTTTTATGGCAAAATTTTCTGCCATAATTCTGGAAGTAGAATCCATAACTCCTAATTGGGTTTGAAAAAGCATGACACCAACTACCAATAAAAAGATAGAACCAATGGCTGGGGTTAATTGACGACCAATATGTACTCCTTCGTTAATAATAAAATTAATTCCCTGAGTATTATCCGCTTGTTCATAAACAGTCGCATGAGACAAAAGCATTAAAAGGCAAATTGCCGTTAAGCCAATCAACCAAAAAACCAACAAATGTTCTAAATTAATCAAGCGCCACCACTTGTGAAAATTGCTGATATTTTTTTTATTTAAAGCAAATTCTTCGCCAGTTAATTTTATTTCTTGTTCTCCAGATACTCGATCAAACAGTCCGGCAATCTTATGAGAATACTTACCCATGCCATAACCTTTTTCTTTAACGTAAATTGATTGAGATAAATTTAAATTACCACCAGCTCCAGCATAAGCAAAGGCAGCCAAAAAAGTAGCAAAACTAATACCACTAGGAAACCAATTGTAGCCATCTCCTTGTCCCACCAAACCTTTAAATAAATTAAAAACATCGATTCCCTTAACCAAGTAGAGGGTTAAAATAAAAAGAATAGGTACGCCGATAAAAACAATAGTCTTAGTTGTTTTTTCCATCATACCATAAACAGTTTTACCAACTGATAAAATAAAACCAACCAATAAAAGTAACCCTATCGCTAACCATTTAAAATTATTTAAACCAAAAAAATAAGCTAAGATTTGCGCGCTCGAAGCAATGATTCCGGGCAAACCAAAGCCGACAAAAGTTGATAAAATAAACCAAGCTGGCGCCCATTTAAATATTTTAGCAAAGCCCACAAAAACACTCTCACCTTTTACCAGAGCATAGCGTTCAATCTCCATATTTAAAAAATACTGGAACGTAATACCCAGCGCGGCTCCCCACACGATTCCTAAACCAAAGTTGGCTACTAAATAAGGCCACAAAATTAATTCTCCTGAGCCTAGACCAAGTGCTAATAAAACAAAACTAGGCCCCATTAATTTTAATAAAGAAATTGGAGGTGGAAAATCTTTAAATTTTTTAATACCTTTTTTCATGCTATCTTTTATTATAACATAAAAAAATATTCTTCTTAAAAATCTGCTCTTTATTTTTTACTATTCTTATGTTAATTTACTCTTATATGAATATTCTACATTCCATTATTTTAGGTATCGTCGAAGGTATTACAGAATTCTTGCCTATTTCCTCTACGGCGCACTTAGATTTAGTTCGCCAGCTTCTGGGTCTCAGCGACAGTACTTTTATCAAAACCTTTGAGGTGGCGATTCAACTCGGCGCCATTATGTCTGTAGTGGTTTTATATTGGGGGCGTTTAACTACCGGCCTCGTAGATAATTTGAAAAAATTATTTATCGCTTTTTTACCCACCGGTATTTTAGGTTTAATCTTCTATAAAATTATTAAAACCTATCTTTTCGGTAATAATTTAATTATGGCCTTGGCCCTCCTCTTGGGTGGCGTGGGCATAATTCTATTAGACCGCGAAAAAATTCAAAAACAAGCCAACCAAGAGAATAGCTTAAAAGTAATTACTTACAAACAAGCTTTTATGATTGGCTTATGCCAATCCCTTGCTATGATTCCGGGGGTTTCCCGCTCCGCTGCCACGATTATGGGCGGACTATCACTCGGCATTAGTCGTGCCACCATCGTAGAGTTTTCTTTTCTCTTAGCCATACCTACCATGCTTGCTGCCACCGGCCTAGACCTAATAAAAACCGCTGGCGCTTTTACTAGTAATGAATTTATTTTATTAGTCATTGGCTTTATTGTATCTTTCATTGTAGCTCTGGGGGCAATTAAATTCTTCCTTGTTTATATCCAAAAACATGACTTCAAACTGTTTGCTATTTATCGTATAATCATTGGGCTAATGATGCTTTGGCTAATATTATAATTTGCTATAAACTCTGTAATTCTGCTATAATGTAAACATGACAAAAGAAGAAATAGTAACAAGCACTACAACTCTTTTGGAAAAATATGGCATAGACAAGCCAGTAGTTAACGTTTTCCAAATTGCTGAGGACGAAGGAGTTAAATTAAATTTTGTAAAAATGCCAGAAATATTAAAAAATGTTGCTGGTTTTTTTGACTTCGAAGATAAAGAAATATACGTTAATGATGACGATCCTCCAAACAGACAAACATTCACCGTGGCCCACGAATTAGGACATTTTTTACTTAACCACGACAAAAATGAATATGGAGTTCTGTACAGAATGCAAAAAATCAACGGAGAAAATTCTCCGCTTGAGAAAGAAGCTAATCTTTTTGCCGCCAACCTCTTAGTTCCAAGTAAAATGTTGAAGGATACTATAAAAAAATATAATTTAAACGATAAAGATGACGAAATCTTAGCTTCATTATTCGGTGTTTCGAAAGAAATGATGGGTTACAGACTTAAAACCTGTCTCAAATAACATGACAGAATTAATCGACAAAGAAGAAGCTAAAAGACTAATAGAAGAAACTCAAAAAATCATTAGCCCCTCTTATATTGATTTTGATGTTGAGGAAAAAATTAACTCTCTTAATAGAGAGAAAAATAATGCTCAACTTGCTCTAAAAGAATGGAATGACGTAATAAGAATGAGAAGGTTGTGGTCATGTTGGTTATTGTATGTAATTATAGCGATTGTGATATTTGATTTTTTTATTATTATAGCGTCTGGGTTCAGTTGGATACATTTTAATGATAACTATACTGTACCTCTATTCACGGGAGAAAGTTTAATAAAAATATTTGGTCTAGCAATAATTGTTGTAAGATTTCTATTCAACGAAAAACTTATTTCTAAAAAATAAATTTAAATGAATTACCGCCGGCTATGAAGCCGGCGGTTTCCAGTTTGGGGGCTACGCCCCCTTAAACCATTGGGTGCTAAAGCAAAGTTTGTTGAGGAAATTCAACTTGGTGGTGTGACTGGTTTT
>Ga0172379_10001039_pt1 | contig 59869 bp, 54 predicted proteins | sample GrowelOW334metaG_FD_119756 | JGI IMG/M metagenome (GOLD analysis project Ga0172379, IMG submission 119756) | Groundwater microbial communities from an aquifer near a municipal landfill in Southern Ontario, Canada - Groundwater well OW334 metaG | ecosystem: Environmental > Aquatic > Deep... | reverse complement strand
CTTGCGTCGGGGTATTAACCCCGCCGCAACCAGAGGATGTTTCCTCCAAGATTACTTGAGTTTTACTAAGGACTCCTCATTCTTTTTGTTCCCCGCAGCAAGCTGACGGGGTATAAAAAGAATCAAAAATATATTTTAAGCGGTAATCCGCCCGACGCGGTCTGAAACCACGCCGAAGGGTACTTCCGGATTACCTAGGGCGGCCAAAGGATGTTTCCTTTGGAATCCTCATTTCGTCGGTTCCCCGGGCAAGCCCGGGGTCTACCTCGGAATAACGATTTAAAAAAACGGCCATGAGGCCGTTTTTTTATCGCCATGCGCAAACGGCCAATTGCACACTTCCCCGTAAAAAATGATTGTGCTAAAATTAAATATACATTTCTTGTTTTTGTTTTTATTTGTTCAAATTTAAAAAGCGGTTCACCTCGCCACAACGGGGAAAAAAATGATCAAACTAAAAAAGAACGCGATCAAAATAATGGCTGATTCTTCAGCCAAAACCCAAAAGAACAATGGGGAAGCAGAACCGCTGATAAAGGTATCTTCAGAGGAAGTTACCTACCTTAACCGAAAACTCCGCGAGGCTTTTAAGATTCAATCCAGCCCAAGAAGCGCCCCGGAACCGCAGGCCGCGCCGTTGCAAACGGCGGCCGCGCCTGTGGCACAAAAAAACACTCTAGCAAAAAAAACTCCGCCGGTTACGGATGGTTTAGAAGATTTAAAACAAGAGAACGGCACGGCCGGAAACCGGCAAAGCACGGCCGCTAGCGGCGAGCAGAAAAAAATCGAAGAATTAAAAGAGCAGGAACGATTGAAAAAAGAAACAAAACGCGCAGAGGAAGAAAAACTCCGCCAGCTGGCCGCGTTGGAAGCAGAACGCCAAAAGGAACGCGACGCCGAGAGGCAGCGCCAAGCCGAAGAAGAGGCTAAAAAGCTGGAAGAAATAAGAAAACAGGAAGAAATAAATCGCGCGGAGGAAAAAAGATTGCGCGACGCCGAGAGGCAGGCGGCCCAAGAACGGCTGCGCCAGGAAAAATTGCGCGCGCAAGCCGAAGAAACCAAGAAACAGGAAGAAAAACTCCGCCAGCTGGCCGCGTTGGAAGCAGAACGCCAAAAGGAACGCGACGCCGAGAGGCAGCAGCTCGCAAAAGAGGAAGCCAAGAAACAGGAAGCGGCGCGGATCGCCAACGAATTGCAACAAAAAAAAGAACGCGCCCTGGCGGAAAGCCTGCCAGGAGCTTTGAATATTCTTGTTGAAAAATTACGAGACAAAAAAACAACACTCGAAAACCAACTGACGACATTCCCCGGCCTGAAAGCGCCGCTGGAAAGAAAGAGGGAAGCGCTCGAAATCAAGATCGGCCAAATCAAAGCCAGCGACCTTGCTAGCGCGGTATTGGAAGAAAACAAAATCGAAAGCCAAGAGGCCGCCGAAAAAGCCAGGTTAAACGATAAGCTTAGCGTCCAAGACGAGAAGCTCATCGAGCAGAAACTTTGGGAAATGGAAGACCGGCGCAAAGAGGCAGAAAAAAAGCGATGGGAAATCGAAGACGGAATAAATAAAATACTCGAAGAAGTTAAGAAGATCGATTCCGAGATCAACGCCAGGAACAAAGAAGAAGAACAAATAAAACAAAGAATCAGTACCGCCGCGGCGCAAGAAAAACTGGCCGGTTTTGTATTGGAAAAAGGAAGGATGGAGCAAGATATGCTGGCAAGCGTCAAAGAAAGAGATTCGATTGCGCCCGCATTGCAAAGCGCCGGCGGCGAAAAGAATTTGATTGCGGCAAAACTGCAGGAATTGTCCGCCCGCGAAACGAAAGAGAACGAAAAATTATCCGCGATCGAAAACCGCGAGAAACAAACCGACGATTCGGCAGAAAAAAGAAAAGCGGAACAGGAAAGGTGGGGGGTCAACGAGACGCTTAAATCAATTATTAAAGAAAAGTGGGAAGCCAAGGAGCAATTAAAGGAAAGCGAGACGAGGATAGCGGATATGCAAACAACGATCGACAGCATCAATAAAAAGATTGATCGGATCCAAAACACCATCTCCGGCAGGGAAACATCCCTGGAAAAGGAAGGCGCCCAAGTACGCAAAATCCGCAACGAAATCTCGAAAGCATTCCTGGAAAACGATTTACGGGTTAATCCCGACCTTCTGGAAGATATCATCCAACTGGAAGATATTTCACCGAATCCCGCCAATGGGATATCGGCATCCGGCACCAACCAACGGCCAGCCGAAAGCGCGACGCCAAAAACATCGGCAATCCCCGAGTCCGCCAATCCTAACCAAAATGAGGAAAAAGAAGATTTGCGGCAATGCATCCCGGCGACAACCACCGCAAACCAATCTGCCGTCAAAACGGACCAGATCAAGCCCGCGGAACCTCCAAAACCTTTGGAACCGGAAACAAAAGAGAAACCATTGCCGCAAACACCGCCAGCCGGCACGCAGCCGACCGCTCCCAAATCAGAAGAAGAAAAGGAACCAAACGTTCAAAAACCTGTAAACAAAACCCCGAAAACGATTGCCGAGGCAGACGTTCCGGCAACCGCTGAACCGGGGCAGGAAATTGCCCCCCTCAAAATCAAAGAAGAGAAGCCCGCGCCATCAGAGAAAAGCGAAAAACCCGCGGCTGAAATCAAAGCCACAAGATTGAATCCGGAAACAAAACTTAGCGATATAACAAAAACCGCTAAGCCGGCCGCGAAAACAGGTGCTCCGGCAACTCCTGGCGCCGCCATCCCGCCATCAATCTACTCGGAAGCAGTCGAAATGAATCCGCCAATGAATATCCGTTCCTTCTCCCCGGAAAAGATTGGCGAGAATATCGACGCTTCAAAACTGTCAAAAAAAATAGAAGAGGAAATGAAGGGTGAGTTCAGTAAAAATGGGATATCCCGGGAAAGAAACCTCGATTCCGGCAAAAAAGATATTGATCCCGGTGACCCGGCAACCAATATCTGGGAAAGCCGCTGGGACCAAATCAAAAAAACATCCACGCCGACAACCGGGACGATCAATACCGGCGACAACGGAACCCCCCAACAAACGCCGGAAATCATTGCCGAAAAACCAAACAAAAACAAAACTTTGGTTAGGGTTTTGGTCGTATTGGTCTTGGCAGGTATCCTTGGAGCAGTAGTGTTTCTTATCTTGGCCAAGAATGGCGCTTCGCCAACTGGCATCAAAAAAGATCCGAACCCGGTCTCAAACGACCAACCCAAGAAAATCGACGATACTCAGGATCCGGAAAACAGCGCCAAAGCGGAAGATCAAAAAATTACGCTTGCGGCAATCTCTACGGAAACAATTTATACCGAAGATGCGGCCAGTGTTCCAAATGTGCTTTTTCCGCTTCTCCAAAAAAAATTCGATGCCGGCGGTTATTACCGGTACATAATCGAAGTCAAAAGAGACAATACGACTGTTGGCCTCCGGCAGTTTATGAATGTGTTCAAAATAAACCCGCCGTCAAATTTTTACAGCTCCGTAAGCGATGAATTCAATTTATTCATCTATTCAAGCAAAGGCAAAAACCGTCTTGGTTTCGTCGCTAAAGTCGACGATGCCGCGTCGTTGGCGGCCGCGATGGCCGCATGGGAAGGGGACATGGAAAAAAATACCAATGAATTATTCAAATTCTTGGGAAGAAAAACCCAAACCAACACAACTCCGCTCAAATTCATCCCGGAATTAACCGCGGAAAACATCAAATACCAATCCATGACGTTCGCCCCTTCAAGCGACGCATTTTCAATCGCTTACGCGATATATAACGAAAAATATTTTATATTCACCACGTCAAATGAAGCATTAACCAAAATTTTCAGCCAGTTGCCGAAATAAGCGTACTTCGCGAAGCCATAAGGCAGTTAAGGCAGGTATTGCGTCGCAGAAACAAAGAATGTATTATGAAAAAAAGGCTGCCAAAAGCTTTTTTTCTTAATAGCTGAAAGGTGGCCGGTACAATACAAGCTTAATACTAAAATAAAAAACAATGGCAAAAACTCCTCTGGACCAGATCGAGGCAAAATTAAAATCGGAAAAAGAAAACATAGAAAAAGAGCTTAGCAAAATCGCGATACCGAACAAAAATGTCCCGGGCGATTGGCAAAGCAAATTTCCTTACGGAAACGGCGAATCAGGCACCGCCTCGCTTGAACGCCAGGCCGATGAAGTGGAAGAATACACTACCCGATTGCCGCTGGAACATAATCTGGAAACAAAGCTCGCGGCGGTAAACGCCGCGATTGGAAAGATCGCCAAAGGCACCTATGGAAAATGCGAAAAATGCGGGAAAAACATCCCGATAGAACGGTTGGATATTTTCCCCGAAGCCAGGTTCTGCATCGATTGCCAAGATTAAACCTCAAAAACAGCCCTATTGGGGGCTGTTTTGCGATATACCATATCTCTATGCCGTCAAAAATATTTTCCGCCGCTGCGACCGGGCTTGATGCCCAAATCATAGAAGTTGAAGTGCAAACATCCTATGGCTTGCGCAAATTCGATATCGTCGGATTACCCGATAAATCCGTTCAGGAAGCGAAAGAACGGGTCGGATCAGCAATCGAAAGCGCGGGCTTCGATTCTCCCCACCATCTTCCCGTAAAAGTGCTGGTTTCACTGGCGCCCGCGGATCTGAAAAAAGAAGGTTCATTATATGACCTGCCGATCGCGCTGGGATATCTTGCGGCAGCTAAAATAATCGAGTTCGATCCGGCAAAAAAGGTCTTTCTTGGAGAGCTGGCGCTTGATGGAAGGCTCAGGCCGATAAAAGGCGCAATATGCTTCGCAATTGCCTGCCAAGAAAGGGGAATCGAGGAAATCATTCTCCCCAAAAGCAATTCAAAAGAAGCAAGCCTGATAAAAGGGTTGCGCGTCACCGGAGTGGAAACACTCGCCCAAGCGATCGGCTACTTGCAGGGCAAAATCGTAATCGACACGCCGGCCGCCAATGATCACGAAACACCGCAAAATGAACAGCTCCAGAACGACCTGGGGCTGGTATCCGGGCAGGAAGCTTCGAAACGCGCGCTCGAAATAGTTGCCAGCGGCAGCCATAACCTTTCGATGTGGGGGCCTCCCGGAACCGGTAAAACACTCCTCGCAAAGTCACTACCCACGATTCTTCCGCCGCTGTCATTCGAAGAATCGCTGGAAGTCACCAAAATATACAGTATAAGCGGCCTTCTGGCGCCAAATTCGTCGCTGGCTGACCAAAGGCCGTTTCGGGCACCGCACCATACATCATCGGAAGCAGCGCTGATCGGCGGCGGCAATCCGCCGCGCGCCGGCGAAATCACGCTGGCGCACCGGGGTGTACTCTTTTGACAAATGTCTCACAAAATCAGGAAGCGGCAGTTTAACAGAAACCTTAAGCGGTAGTTTTTTTAAGGAAAAACGCATATTGCGGGACAACCTTCCTAACAGTTGTTCCACAATATTGTTTCCAGTATTCATAAAAGTTAAGCTTTTGTCCGAAAAAGAGAGGAGGAGGCAAGTATTAATAAACAATCCAAGAATATATAAATCTGGCGGGAAAGTTAATAAAAATTCATCACTGTAAGCCCTTAGAATGCCCTAGGATGATATTATTTACTTAGATTGGTAAATTACCTTCTGCGAACCAATAATCACCATAGAGCGATAGAAATAAAAAAAATCCACAATACCCGGCCCCTTAAAGGTACTTATACAAGAAGTGCTTTTTTTGAAATTGGAATATGGCAATACTTGGTTAGATTTAGTAATAGTTTCATACAACCTTAAGTAAAAGATAATGCAATATGGATCAAATATGATCATATAAACTTTAAAGGGAAAAATAAAATAAGGGCTAAGTCCCTTTTTTGTTTGCCTTGCTTGAAGAACTAAGCATAAAATGCTACTTTTTTTAATTAGGGTCGCTCAATAAATTAATCAAATATGTCTCTTACGCCAACAAGCAATAAACATAAAATACAAATCCAAGCCGGTAAGGATGGAAGGGATAGGGGACATAAGTTTGAAGAGTCTGTAGCCAAAGCAATCAATGATTTTGGAGAATATACAGATTTACGAAGAATTAATATCGAATCGATAATATATCAAGGAAATCCTGGAATTATCCTTTTAGAATATTTATTGTCAACGCTAGGCATTCCAAACGACACAATAGATAGAATTCAAGCTTTTTGGCTAGGGGGTCTTGCAACCTCCAATACGGGAGATACATTACTAGATCAAAACGGGTCAAAGATTAAAGCATCTAAAAGCGACATTGTTATTAAGATTTATTTCAAAAATAGCCCCTCTAGAATGTTTGGATCGTCCGTTAAAGCCTGTAATCAAACTACCCCCACCAACGATCAGCTTTTCTTTACTACGGCGAGTGCTTTTTGTGAGTTATTGAGAAGGAACGGATTAGTTGTTTCAAAAGAAGCAGAAGAAGGATTAAAAATGTTTTGCGGAGATAAAGGATACCGACCAATAGACGGAAACATTCCTTCTGAACGAAAATCTGATCCTGAGAGATGGTTTTGGGAAGAATTACCAACCGCCTCTAGGTCAGAGTTGGAAAAATTGATAACCAGAAAGCAGGATGAAATTACCGATATCCTACTAAGAAAAGCTTATTAAAACGACCCTTTTCCGCCCGATTTTTTAATCCACCAGACGAAGAGAGCAGTTGATCCATCTAACTGCGAACTGGCTATTTTTTCTATCGATAAACTTGTCGACTTATCTAAAAAATATGCGGGTTTTGAATTAAAACCCTACAAAGTCAAAAAAGGAAGATTTAAGGGAGACCCAGCCATTCATTTAGCCCCTCGTTTTGGATTAGTTCAAATGCAAAGAGGGGGCCAGAAACAACATCCTACCCAACTTCAGTTCAATTTGACTGCTGGCTATTATTACCGCCTCAATCAGTTATTAGGTTCTTTAACCAATTAGCAAAATATTTTGCCAGCAAGGGCGGCACAGCATTACCGATACCAGCCCTTATGCTTCCAAGAGATCCTTGCAACAAGAAAGAGTCGGGAAATGTTTGGCACCTCATCGCTTCTCTTATTGTTAGAGATCGGGTATTTATTGGGTGTACATTTCTAGATCCAGAAATCATACTAAAATTAGTGCTTATAGTTGAACACGGTTCATCCCATTTGATTCTTTTATATGTTGTATTATAGCCGCTGCTTGGTCTCAATTTTGGATCGCTGTTTTCGTGTGCGCTTTTCCCCTCAGGCACACCTTTTAACATCCTTATTATGTGGGGGGGATGAACAATTGCAAAATGCCAAGGATCATTTTCCGAAACTTCACCCGATTCTAGCAATTCTAAGTCCTTCGTTGCGTCTCGAAATGTCTTATATTCTTTAGTTAGCCCTTGTCCACATATGGGTTTAGGGAAAAGTAATTTTTTATTCGCAGAAATATCCTTCCGCAACCCAATAAAGATTACCCTTCCCCTTGATTGAGGAATGCCATAATCCATAGCGTTTATTGGATTGCATATTAAATCGTAACCAGCTTTATCGAAAGATTCCAATACATATTCCTTTACTAGACTTCCATCCTTTGACTCCATCGTTAACAAAGTTCTTACATTTTCTAGAAGAATAGCTTTTGGCTGCATTATTGAAGCAAAACGAGCAAAATCCTTAAATAACTCATTCCTTGGATCGAATACATTTCGTTTTCCAGCCAAACTGAACCCTTGGCAAGGTGGCCCACCCGCTATAACTGCAATTTCTTTATATTTCTTTTTTAAAGCTAAAATTTGTTCATTTGTAATGTTACGAATATCGCCTCCAAAATAGTCACTATTGGGAAAATTCAATCTATATATATCATTGAATGCTTTAACTATCTCAACATGACCAATTATATTATATCCAGCCATTTCGAAGCCAAGCGACAAACCTCCAATACCAGAAAATAGCATAATCGCATTTAGCTTCGGATCTGTTTCGTACTTTATCTTCTTATTGCGCTGATAAAAAATCTCTAACCGCTGTTTAGAATTATTAAGCGATTTTACTCTCTTAGGTGATCGCTCAAACCTTTTTTTGGAAATTGAAATATTCTCTTTTTTAAAGAAAGAAGTGTAATCTTTAAAGAAATTTTTTATTAATATCGCCTGCATGTTCGTTGGCTTACTATGGCCGCGCTCCCAATCCGAAAGGATATAGCTCGGAACCTTAATTGCCTTAGCCATTTTAAACTGGCTAATTTTTAATTCTTCTCTTTTTTCCCTTATCCAGTTAGTTTTCATAATAAATTACCTATAAATTGATTAAATATTCGGAATAATAATTATATATCATTTCAAAGCTTATGGGTATATCAAATTTACCATTTTTTACGCATGTCTGACATGTAGGAGGAATAGGGTGATACCCGGTCCGCTAAGATTAAAAACGCTAGCTAATATGGTTGATATTATTGACATTAAGTTATAAAATACTGTTTAAGATAAACTACGCATAAATCAATGAAAATACATCCAAATGAAGATGATTTGGAATTTTTTGGCATTATGCTGATTGTTTTATTAGTTGCTGCTATGGCGGCGACAAACCCTTGTGGATGGGGTAATTTTTAATTATCAGATATATCAATAATTAACTAAAATGGCATATAGATTCCCAGAAAAAATATTCCCAAGCGCACTTAATACCTACATTCAGTGCCCATTTAAATTTAGTTGCCAAAATAACAAAGAAATAAAAGCGGAATTCGTTGACACTCCAGAGAATTTTGTCGGGAAAGTCATACATTCGGTTCTTAAGGATTTGTTTGATATTGGTAAAACCCCAATCGACAGAAGAAAAGAACAAGATGTTGGTAAAATGGTAAGGTTGTCTTGGGCAAGAATGCCAAAAAACAATTACAGTAACGAATATTGGAGCGGAGAAGATAGAAAGCAGCTGTTTGGATCAATCGACCAAGAAAAAGCTTGCGGACTGAACGCCATAGCGATGCTCAGCAATTACATTGCAACTGCAGATTTATCAGTTATTCCGCTACATTTAGAAGATTGGATGCAATGTCGTATTGGCAATTTCGTGATTGCTGGCAGAATTGATAGGATCGACCAAGAATCTAATTCTTTGATTTCAGTCTGGGATTACAAAACCGGAAAACTACCATTTTATGATAATGCAAAAGAAATGGTTGAGAAAGATTACCAACTACCTATTTATGCAGTAATAGCCTCTAAAATGAATCCTTTTGCCGAAAATATTAAAGCTGGCCTAATTTTTCTGAAATATTCTAAAAAATTTGAAATAATTTGGAATAAAGAAGAATTACAAAAAATTGAGAATAAGGTTATAGCCGCGATAGAGGAGGTAAGGAACGACAATAATTTCATACCAAGGATTAATAGTTTATGCCCTTGGTGTGAATATAAAACTAGGTGTCCGCTTAAAGATAAAATCCAGAATAAAAATCAGACAGTTGAAGAAGTGGGCTGGTAAAAATATGGAACAAAGCTTTGAATATAAAGTTAATCCCAATATCTTAATTTTGGCTAAAGAGACCTTAAGCCAAGAAGAAATCAATGAATCAGAAAGGATTACAGAGCAATTATTATCAAATAAATTGAAAGATTTTGCAATTAGAAAACTAATGTCCTTGATCGGAGTAAAGCCTAAGCGACCATTGTATTATCTTAATCACGAGTTAAATTTTTTACCAGAATACACACGAACTACGATATTTTATGCTGGCTCTTATATAGCGCTTTTAGTACAATATTTAGCTCAAGAAAATTCAATCAAATACTATTTGACTTTGGGATCGCATTTAAGCAAGGCGAGGGCATTGCTCGGAGAAAAGTTATATAATGACTTATTTAATTACAACAAGTTTATTTATGTACCAGCCAAACACGAGTTTAACTTCACCGACAAGCCCCACCTATTTAGCGCAAAAGAAACAGTAATAACATTAATGATCACATTAAATCTAGCCAAAAAAATCGTAGAGCTATCACCAAAAGCTAAAGCCTATACAGAGAACAAGCTTTTTTAGAATCTATCATGCAATACGAATTAGCTCCAAACACATCAAACAATTAAGAATATGGACAAATCTATTGAAAAATTCCTGGAATTGCTTACTTCTGATGAAAAAAAATTATTATCTACATATTCATCCCAAGAAACATACGACAAACTATCAGATAAGTTCGATGAAATACTAAAATCTAACGATGAAGATAAACAAGATTAGAATAAAAGGATTTAGGGGCTTCAACAAAGAGCAAACATTATTAATCGATAGCAATATCGTTCTTATTTATGGTCTCAATGGAGCAGGAAAAAGCAGTTTTACTGAGGCCTTAGAATGGCTTTTTTTTGGAGAGATATCTCGGCAAAGATTGTCGCGTTGCCGTTCCGAGTATCAATATGAAGAATACTTAAAAAATCTATTCTATTCTGATACAGAGAGTCCTTTTGTGGAAATCGAGGGTAGCATTAATGAAAAAAATACCGTTTTACGAAAAGAAATAGGAGGAACAGAAGAAAAATACTTTATCAATGGCGTTAAAGTTGATAGTTTTAGTTCTTTGCCGTTAAATTTGGAAGATTATTTTAGACCTATGCTAGCCCAAACAGAGATAAAAGCATTGGTAGACTCTGAGCAAAAAGATAGATGGGAGCAACTCTCGAGCATATTGGGACAAGATGTTTTAACTAAATTGAGGGAAAATCTTATTTCCCTAAGAAACAACAAGAGAGATGACGACTACAAAAAGCAAGAGTCGAAATGGCAAGCTCTAATGGATGATATAAACGCTTCTCCGTCTTTGACAAATATTATCGAACCCCTGCAAAAACTCGACATTAAGAAATTAATACTGGAAGCAAAAGACATAATTAAAAGCAAAAACAACAAGATCGATGAAATATTGAAAGAAATAAAGGAAACCCAGAAAAGATTACTTAACTCAGAGCTAGGGAACAGGGTTGTAGAAATTAGTTATGACGATTCGACATCGCTAAGTGTTTTTTTATCTGAGTTATCGAATTGCTTAAATAAGCTAGAAGAATATTCGATAAAATCAACTAAAGATGGATTAGACCATAGTTATTTAGAATTTATTAAAGTAGGCACCACATTAATAAATGATTCTAAATGTCCTTTCTGCCTAGAAAACACCATAACTCAAAATCGTATTGATTCCATCAATGAGATATTAGAAAAAAATAGAGAAACACAAGAAGCAATGAATCAATTTCGTATCATCAAAGAGTCAATTAACAAATGGATCATTTCTTTTCCCGAAAGAATAAAATCTTTTTTGCCACCCCAGCAAAGCCTAAAGATTATATCTCAAAAATTATCAGATATTGATGAGAAATTACTAGCTTCTGAAATGCAAACCATGGAGAAAGAAACATCTACGTTTGCTATCGATTTAGCTAAAGAATTCAATGAAGCTGCTAATATTTTTTTCAAATATGTAGAAAATAAATATTTTCATAAGAACGAAACAAACGAAGACGCAAATAACTTAATCACAGGCTTAACACAAAAGGCGTTATCTAAACAAAATGAGATTATATCCAAATGGGAAAGCCTTAAATCAAAAATAACAGACATAATACCCGCCAGTAATCAACTAAGCCAAGACGAAATAAAGAAATGGTTTCTACTCGAAAAAGTGGTTACTTTCTTTTCCGAAAATAAACCGTTCATAAAAAGAACTTTTTTGATTCGCGATGTTGATTCAATACAATCAAAACTTGAACAATACGAAAAAAGCGAAGTAGTAAGATTATTGAATGAACACGCAATTGAAATCAAAAGTTATTACCAGCGACTAAACCCTGACGATAGTATTCAATTTGCTGGCATAGAAGTTAAGGGGGGAGCAAGGAGACAAGCTAAACTTAAAGCTGAAGCCTTTGGGAAAGACATAAATCCAATTACTTTTTTTAGCGAAGCTCACACGAATAGCTTAGCCCTTAGCATTTATTTTCCTCAAAGAGTAGACAGAAATTATACATGGGAAACGGTTATTCTCGACGACCCGGTCCAATCAATGGACGAAAATCACTCACAAGCATTAATTGATATTTTAATGGATATCGGAACCAAGAAAAAGGTTATCGTCTTAACGCATTCAAAATCATTTTTTAAACGGTTACAAGCAAGGTTTTATCATTTGAGGCCGAGGATATATTCTTTTTTTAATAACGGAGAAAATGGACCGTCGATATTACTTGAGAGCGGGGAAACGATCACACACATCGCTACCACTGAAGAATACTGCGCAAAAGGAGACCCTCATTCATTAGAAGACGCTTCGCATCAATTAAGAAAAGCTATTGAATCTGTTTGCTTCGAATTATTGCTCGACAAAGGGATTACATTTAATAAAGCCCGCAAGTTACAAAAATCGGGGCTTGATTGTCTTTTTGCTGAATGCGAGAAAATGGGATTGAAACCAGAAGATATTGGCAAATTAAGAAGTTTACTCGATACCTCAAATGCAGATTCTCACGCTTGGAGTATCAATGATACCACTCAAGGTGGAATTAGGTCTGGAATTGGGTATATTAACCAGATCGTAAAAGATTACTTATAGCAATTGGCTATAGTTTTAAGAATTGTACAAATGGTTAAGAATTTGATATAAAAATCTATGTTACTCGTTGTTTAGCACTTTCTACAATTTTTGACCTAACCCCTACGATTTTCGTCGTAGGATATGGTCTAAAAACCTCTATTACATAAAAATGGTCTTCTGGCTAGTACTTGTAATAGAGGTCTATATCCGAAAGGGTGTAGTGGTAGCACCGAAAGGGGCTATCAACTGGACGGGAGACCTTTTTTGTTCTCTTGCCCAGCTAAACAGTTTAATAAAATGACTGCACCAAATCCTCTATTACAAAACGCAGCCAAACCTAAAAAGAAATATTGGTTTTTGCATTATGCTCTTATGACATTCTATATTTTAGTTGGCAGCACGGCGGTAGCAGCTTTCCTGTTTGATTGTTTGACAAAAATACCACAACCATCGACACAAAAATTAGCTCAAAATAACGAAAATACCTCAGCAACTCCAGATAATAAGATATTGGATGATATTTCAGCCTACGTTGAAGCTCAAGATTATGTTAAACAAGCTTTAAAATCACCTTCAACAGCAAAATTTCCGGGTACTGATTTTTTAGTCCATCATTTCGGTGATAATGAATATGAGGTTGTTTCTTACGTTGATTCGCAAAACAGCTTCGGCGCTATGATAAGGAGCAATTGGAATGTGCAATTTCAAATGATAAATGATAATCACCAGAAAAAATTAAAACAACTAACCATCGACGGGAATGTGGTTTATCCTGTGGAAAAAAGCAAAGCATACCAAGACCAGAAAAAAATTCAGCAACAAAGCAATGAGCTATTAAAAGAAATCGAAGGAATGCAAAGCCAGCTCGAATCTCTAAAATAAAAATTTATTAGTACAGTAAAAAAATTACCAGCTACTCGCTGGTTTTTTATTTGCAAAACCATAAACTCGATATTTGCGAAAAGGTTGATCTGGGGTTTAATAGTACACGTCAAATTTCTGGTTGCAATATTCGGGTTTGAAACGGGGGATTGTTGGCAATATTACGATTAAGGAGCTAAACCACTTTAATTGTTACCCTCATCACCCGGAAGGCACCCAGGATAAGCTTGGGTGCAAGGATTCAGCCGGGGTATATAATCTATCAACTTTCCCAAAATCGGCTGTCTGAGGGCAACGTAGTGACAAAAAATCACAAAAACCTTGACTTTTGGTTTTTTTCTGATATACTAAAGTTATAAGTTTCAAAGTACCGTAAAAATTTTGGAGTTTTGCCAATAAATTTGGCTACAACACTTGTAACACCCCCTTCATAGGCTGCGGCAATCGCAACCTACGTGAAGGATATCAACAGCAAAGTACTCAGGAGAGACTCCTATTCAACCCTGGGACCGAACTTCCTATCAAGGTAAGCTTGATTTTAGTTTAAGGTCCCGGGGTAGGAATAGGGGTCTTTTTTGCGTTTTGCCGCCAATATTCCTAATCAAATGAAATACAACAAAAAAATTCAAATAAAAATTTCCGCGCGGGATGATACTACTCCCGAGGATGTGCAAAGAATGTGGAGAGAGTTTTTTGACCATATTCTCTCTCCTGGAAAAGAGAATAATCCGCCGCAGGAAGTTAAGCCAAAGTCCGTTTAAAAAATAAACAGCCGTTCGCCGATGACCGGGCATTATCTAGCAATAGCCAATCCCCGGTCTGGCGAAAGGCAAACAAATATGAAAGACGAGTTTAAGAAGGAGCCTAAAGAATTGATAGCCTTATGGGAAGCGCTAAGCATTCCCGGAAAGGTACTTTTCCGCGAGGTGATGTACCAAGCTTCAAAGGACAGGTTTGTCCCGGAAGAATTGGTGTGCACCCTCGTTGGATCTGAATGCCACGAAGTAGAAAATTTCAAACGGCGCATATTCAGAGCCAAGCTCGGCAACGAAACCAGGAGGCATTGGTTGAGTTGCGCGACATTCGCGGCTTGGAATGAGCTGCAAGAGAGAGGTTTCCAGTGGATCGATGAGGAGAGCTTTCAAGTTAATGGTTATGAACTTCAGTTCACTGAGTTCACGCCAAAGCTGAAAAGATACCTTGAGGAAAAAACCAAGGGTCTTGGCAAGCAAGAAACCTTAGACGGCGCAAAGCTCGCCGCTGAAACAAAGGCGGGGTTAGGTTACCTGGTTGACTACGAACCGTGCGAAGAAAATATTGGAAAAGAGTGTTCCGTGAGTTTGCGATGGAACCTGCCCGGAAGATTATGCTAAACGATGTCGATAAGGAACCGTCCGAGGGGCGGTTCCCCGGTTTCCCAAGAAATATGGAAGCTGAGTTTTGGAAGTATCCAAGAATGCTCGAAGGCTACTGGTATCTTCTAACTGGCATCGAGCAAAAATTACTTGACTTCATTTTGAGGCAGACGATTGGCTGGATAGATACGAAAACTGGCCGGAGGAAAAAATCGGATAGAATCAGCCTAAGCCAATTTCAAACCGGAATAGGGAAAAACAACAAAGGCACGGGATTGAGCAAAAATAGCGTTATAAAGGGATTGAAGGGATTGATAGAAAAAGGATTTATCGAAAAAGAAGCCGGTAAGGCCTTCGGCGGCGCGAGCAGATACAAATTGGTGGTTCAAGAAATGAACACCGATAGTTCACAGAATGAACAGGAAAGTGGTTCAAGGAATGAACAGGCTGGTGGTTCAAGGAATGAACATACAATAGAGAATTTCAAAACAGATATAGAAAGAGAAGAAACAATAGAGACCATTGGTAACTGTTTTTGTGAAAAGATTTTCTCTGGTAAAAAAATTGATGAAAATGCAAAAAATCTGATATCAGAAAGGTTAAAATCTTTTTCAACTGGCCAGATTTTAGAAGCTATTGCGCTTTTCTCCAAAAGTCCGTGGTGGATGGAGAAAAACAGGCACCTTGGAGCAAAGTGGTTTTTTAAAGATGACGATCAGATTGAAAAGTTCTTAAACATCAAGTCTTTCCCAAAAATCTCCAGCGAAAACCAGAACAAGAAAAGGCTTGAAGACGAAGAAGAGAAGAGGGTAATGGAGAGGATGTTTGCACCCAAAGAGTCATCCGGCTTGCGGCTGACAAAACCATTTTACGGAAGAAGGTAGATTTGAAATTTCTTTAACCAGAGATTTCCCCGCGCCAACTTGCCAGCCTTGCCGTCCTCGAAGCACCCAAGGGACACATAGGGAGAAGTTCTTTCACAACTTATATTAGCCACTGTCTTACCAAATCAAAAACCCTGAGAAGGAATAAAGACTATTAAGCAGCTACCGCAGATGGCTGTTCATAACTAACTATTCCCACCTTGTCAAGATTTGATAATATCAAAATTGCTTAGAAGTGATACCTTGAAACTGTTATCAATTAAAGATAATATTGACCAAAAGCACCAAGGATTGTCACTTCTAAGCAATTTGACAGTTTCTCCTTGGTGCTTTTGATTTTAAAGCTTATGGACAGGACATCATTTCGAGAAGCAGTATTGGCCGATTATATTTTAAAGGCTGAAAACTGGGATCGAGAAAAATTATTACAGGAAGCTATTAACCTTAAATGCTTGTTGCTGGAGTCACAAACCGATTCGGAAATAATCACTGAGGTTAACGACTTAAAATTGGCACAATGGGAGGATCAGTAAAGTTTCAGACCATAACTTACAAACCAGGCGAACGCCACGAGCAAACTCCGTGTATTAGAATCGCAAATAAATTGCTTAAAAAATACGGGTTTGAGATCGGCGACAAAGTTGAAGTAGTTTACCAGAGAAATAAATTAACCATTAATAAAATCAAACTTATGCAAAACAACAAAGAAGTCAGGATCGCATTGTATTTAAGATCGTCCGCACAAAAGATAAAACTAGAAAATAATCATAATGCAATATCGTTCCAAGAAGAGAAGGGGAGAGAATTTTGCAAATCTCAAAAAGGTTACACCCTCAAAAATGAGCACATATTCAAGGATGAAGGATTTTCAGGTGCTCTCTCAGTTGAAGAGCGTCCAGCATTAAAGATGCTTTTGGAAGCAGCCAAAAATCACGAATTTGATACTGTGGTCATCTACAAGCTCGACAAGTTAGCAGAGAACATGAAAGTACTACCAACCATCCTTAAAAGTTTAGACGCATCAGGTGTCGATCTTAGATCAATAACCGAACCTCTCGGTACCACGCCCGGTGCGCTTCTACATATGGTAGAGTTTTTCATCGAGACCGAAAAATATTTAATCAAAAAAAGAATTCGTGACGGTATTAATTACAAAAAATATGCAATTAAAAGAGCTTGATTTTGAAGCAAAAACACCGAAAGGGACCAGGGTTGCGGTTTATGTAAGATGTTCAACTGATGAGCAAGCCAAGGATGATCATTACGGTATTAAAATACAAGAGGATAAGGGGAGAGCCTTCTGCACTTCGCAAGAAGGCTACTCCCTTCAGGAGAATCACATATACAAAGATGAGGGTTTCTCAGGCAGCCTACCAATTGAAAACCGACCAGCGTTGAAACAACTTTTTGAGGCAGCTGGAAGACACGAGTTTGATATTGTTATTGTCTATAAAATAGACAGAATAGCTAGAAACCTGCGCGTTTTGTTGAACGCTTTGGAGGATTTGAAAAAGTTGGGTATCGGGTTCAGGTCAATAACCGAACCGTTCGATACATCCTCAGCCTTTGGTGAAAGCACAGTGCAAATGGTAGGGTTATTCGCTCAGCTTGAGAGAAAGCTAATACAGGAGAGAACAAGCGGGGGGAGGGAAGCGGCAGCCAAAGATGGTAAGTGGGTTATGGGTCTTCCCCCTTTTGGCTACCAAAGAAACAAAGCAACTGGAAAGTTAGAGATCGTAGACGAAGAAGCAAAAGCGGTAAGGCAGTTCTATAAATGGGTTGCCGACGAAAAACTGTCATTGCGAGAAGTTCAGAGAAGAGCAAATGATCTTCAAATATCTGCTCCAAAGTTTAGAGTTTATAAAAAGAAGACTACTTTGAATTTCTGGCACAAGAGAACGTTGAATAGGATTCTAACCAATGAGGCTTATACCGGATTAACTTATTATAGAAAATACAAAAGACCATTTAAGGGTCTTGATAGCCTGAACAACCCGGAACTGCAATTACCTCAAAAAGGTTGGATTCCGATGGAAGTACCTCAAATCATAACCCCAGAATTGTTTGAACGGACCAAGCGGCAGCTTTCAAACAATAGGGAGTTTGCGAAAAGAAACTTAAAGCACGATTATTTATTCTCAAAGCTTATTTATTGCGGGGAATGCGGATTTAAGATGTTTGGGGGATATAAACCACCGCGCAAGCAAGAACACAATGGGATGAAGTATTATCACGGCGTTTATAACAATCAAAAGACCCCCGGCGAATCCAACAGATGCCCACGATGTATGCAATATTCAGAGAATAGGCTCGAACCCATTTGGGATACATTAAAGGAAATCCTCAAACAACCCAAGATCATATTTAACCCCTTGCAAGAATACTCAACGAAACAGATAGATAAAACTGACATCAACGAACAACTCCAGCAGATAGATAAACAATTGGCGGCGTTAAGAATTAGGAATGACCGTCTGGAAAAAATATATCTTGAGGATCAGAATTTTTCTTCGGATAAATACCACGAATATAAGAAGCTAATCGAGATTGAAGTTGAGAACCTCAAAAATAAGCAATTAAAGTTAAACCAGTTTCTTCTTACCAGAGAGGAGAAGATAGACCGAGAAAGATCAATCTCGAAATTATACGAAAAAATAAAGGAAAGGCTCGATAATGCCACCTACGAAGAGAAAGCCAAGATCATACGGCTATTCATAAATAGAATCAATCTATTTGCAAAAACTAATTTTGGGGAGGTGGTATTTAATTTTCCAACCGAAAACCTTATTCCGACCGTTGATTCTTATATAAAAGATTTGCGGGACAATTGTTATATCAATAGTCCTGCAAAAGCAGATGGTTTGCGGGACAACTGTTTTGGACGAATTCCCGGAATTCCACCGCGATACACTCGAAGCCTTGCGCCAGCCAATAGAAGAGGGGATCATAAATGTTTTGCGGGCCAAGCATGCGATCTCGCTGCCAGCGCGGTTTACCCTGATACTCGCCTCAAACCCTTGTCCTTGCGGTAATTTCGGCAATCCCGAAAAGCGATGTTCCTGCTCCAATTCGCAGATACAAATGTACCGCAAGAAACTTTCCGGGCCGCTCATGGACCGCATCGATCTTTTCATCAATGTCCCGGCGGTAAAATACGATAAGCTCGCCCACACCGAATTTGACGCGGAAAACTGCAGCGCCAAGGTCAGGGAGCGGGTTTGCCAATGCCGCCAAATACAAAAAGCGAGGTTTGGCGACCACCGCACGAACGCGGAAATGGGCATCTCGCAAGTAAAACAGTTCTGCAAGCTGGATAAGCAGTCCGAACAGCTTTTAAAAACGGCGGTTGATTCCGGCAAGCTGTCGGGCCGCGGTTACCATCGCGTCCTGAAGGTAAGCCGCACGATCGCCGACCTGGCCGGCGCCGAGAACATCCAGCTTAACCACATTTCCGAAGCCTTAGCTTACCGCCCGCAGGAAACGGTTTAAACTTCCGTTCGTACTAAAAAACACCGTTCTTGCGGTGCGTTTTTCTTTTTTTCTGTCTGAAAACTCTGTTATTTGATTATTTATTGAAGGGATTCGTCGCGCCAATGACCTCAAAATGGAGGTGGCATCCGGTCGATTTGCCGGTTGTACCCATCAACCCGACAACATCGCCTTTTTTGACTTCCTGGCCTTGGCTTACCAACAACGATTGTAAATGATAATAATGGGTAATGATCGTACCACCCATATGCGAAATGGTGATATTATTCCCCGCGCCACCGTTCCAGCCAAGTTTAGCCTTGGAAACCGTACCCGAAGCAGCCGCGTATATCGGCGCGCCGCAATATCCGGCAGTCAAATCAACGGCATTGCGGAAGTGGGTTCCCTGGGTTTTGCGGCAGGGCGCGCCCACCGGGCAAAGGAAATAGTTACCCGTCAAAGCTATCCCGGCTCCTGCCGATTGGGTAGGGGTTTGGGCGTATTTTTTAGAAGTGGCAACCGGGATCACCTTGCCTCCTGGAACCACCAGCACATCGCCGATAAAAATATCCTCTTCCCCGGAAAGCTCGTTGAACGCGACAATATCCTGAACGCTGGCTTTATAGATTTGCGCGATCTTGGCAATCGTATCGCCCGAAACCGCATAATGAACAACGCCAGTAACCGGCGGAATGATCAGTTTCTGGCCGGGTTTTACCGTCGCGCCTTTCGACAAATCATTGGCCCAAAGAATCGTATCGGAGCTGACACCGAACTTCTCCGCCAAGGTCAAGATCGTGTCTCCTTCCTTGACCTCGTATTCGGAAATCGCTTTGCCCGAAGCGCTTTCTTCGGCATAATCCTGGGCATCACCCACGATTGCGCCAAGGACTTTGGGCGTAACCGCGATCGGCGGCACTGCCGCTTTCACGCAAGCATCACCCACAAGAAGATAACTAGGAGATTCCGGGCGCGTTTGTTCATCGGCCTGGGCAAACATGCTCTTTTCGATATCGACCTGGCAAGTATCGTTACTTTTGGCCGAAACGCATTTGGCCACCTGGGCCGAAACCGCCGAACAAATAACAAACAAAACCGCTCCGATAAGGAGTAGTTTGGCAAAATTTTTTATTTGGAGTTTAATAGACATTAACACTTCATTAACACCTGTTATTGTAGAGCGGCTCCAAATAATTGTCAATGGTTTTTAACCCCCGCATATATGATAGAATAGACTTATTCCGGAATAAGATTCAGAGCGAAATTTTCAGATTTCGAGCGATAAAAATGAAGAAAGAGGAGGCATACTTAAATTAAGTCTGCCGACGACTGATGAATTTTTCGCAGCCGAAATATGGAAATTGCAGCTGGACCCTATTTCGGGACAAGTCTAAATTCATATGAACCGGCAGAATAAACTGGGAAAGCAAACCGTCACTCCAAAAAAAAGGCTGGGGCAAAATTTCCTGTCCGAGATCGGCGTCATAAAGAAGCTGGTTGCCGCGGCCGCGATAATTCCGGGAGAAACTGTCCTGGAAATCGGCCCGGGAACCGGGAACCTGACCGCCGAGCTGGTCAAAACCGGCAACCGGGTGGTCGCGATCGAAAAAGACCCGGAGATGGCTTCGATCCTGGAAGAAAAATTCCACGGAACGGCTAATTTTGAGCTGCTGGCAGGCGATGCGTTGGCTTTCGACGAGGGAATCATCCTTCCTCCATATAAGATCGCGGCCAACCTGCCTTTCTATATGGCGTCTCCCTTGATCCGCAAATTCCTGGAAAGCAAAAACCCGCCCGCATCGCTCACGGTCATCGTGCAAAAAGAGGTGGCCCAGCGCGCCTGCGCCCAACCGCCCAAAATGAATCTGCTGGCCGCCGCGATACAATTCTACGCGAAACCAAAGATTGTCGATTATATTTCCAAAGGATGTTTCTGGCCCGCGCCCAAAGTCGACTGCGCGATATTACACCTTGTCCCCTTCCCCAAAACAGGGGAGCGATATAACGCAGATTCGGTCGCGCAATTTTTCAAAGTTATGAAAGCCGGATTTTCCCAGCCGCGCAAACAACTGGCCGGCAATCTCTCCAAAGGATTAAGCATCAATAAAGGAAAGATCGGGCAATTGCTCGCTAAAAACAATATCGACCCGAAGCAACGGCCGGAAACCCTGTCGGTCGAAAATTGGATACTCTTATCTAATGGCATATAATATATGTAAGGATACGTAAGGAAAGGAATCCTTAAAATGACCGCCCGGATTTTTTTAAAAAATAACTTTTACGTTTTACTGGCATTTTCAATGCTGTTTTGTTTTTTCCCGAGCCAGCAAAGAATATTAGCCCTCCACGACCATTTTTTTTGCGACACTGAAAATGGCTGCGAATCCGTGGCACATGACTGGCATTGTTCCTACGGAGCGAACGGATCCATTGATTGCGGCGACGCTAAAACCTATTATTGCGGTTCGTGGCAAGTTTGCGGATCCGAAGCAGAATCATTCATGTCATGCACTTGTAATGCCGGTTGCTTGAACCTACCTGAAAACTACAAATATCTCAATGAACCGGTAAATCGCGCCGAGCAACAAGACAACGTTGGCAGCGCCGGCCGGCAAGATGCCAACAATGTCAATTTGCCCGTGGTCATTGCATGGGATAATATCCCCGGCTGGACAAGGCGGGCAAAAAATAGGATTACAACCCCTCCGGAAAACCTCGGCGAAGGAGAATATGTAAGAAGAAGCGAAGATGACGAACGCACCGATACTTCTTTTGACGACAAGGGGCCGAAAAGCTACCGCATCCAAATCCAAGATACCAGCGTCAGCGGCATCGATAATTTGAATCTCACCGCAAGCCAAAAAAACAACCAAATCGAAGACATCGGGGGTAAAAAAGCTTTCTACAAAGTTTTGGATATCAACGCCTTCAACTCGCGCGACAACGGCGGCGAATGTTTTTTTAAAAACAACATGACCTACAGTTGGCGCGTAAAACCGTGCTGCGACCGGCGGGGGACCCAGTGTCGGGAAGACGGCGGCTGGCAAACGTTCAAAACCAGTGCCGCCCCGGAGCCTCTCTATCCTTACGACCCGGACTGGAACGGCCCGAAAGCAGCCGGCGATTTGGGTACGCCGCTCGAAGATTTTTGCAAAGTAAAGCTCGAATGGTGCAAAACCGACATTACCGCCGAACAAGCAAAATTCAACACGGCCAAATTCGCTTACGCAACAGATTACCAACTTCGAGTGAAATCAAGTGAAAATTCATCATTGCTGGACGCGATCGGCACCCCCGCAAGCGGCGGCGGCTGGTTTGACAGCCTCAAAAACGCCCTCAGCCAATTATCGCAAAAGTACCTTGAGGGACCGATAAAAGAATTTGAAACAAAAATCAAAAGCTTAAGTTCTCAAAATTTGCAGGAATCCTGCCACTATTTGCAGGAGATAAAAGACAAAACCAATACTGACAGCATAATCGGATGCAAACCCAACCCTGTGGTTTTCACCACCGGCGAAGCAATAAAGCCGACATTCAGGCCCTACTTTTCCTCAAGCATAAGATCAAGCGACAACCCCTCGCTCTTTTCCGGCGACCTGATTTATTCATGGCAAACCAAAGTATGCTTCAGTTCGAAAGTACCCAATAACCCGGATTATTGCTATGACGACGAAACCACGCCAAGGTTTATTTATGGCAAGCCCCAATATAACGCCGAAGAGAAAAAATATGGCCAAAAATGGAAATTCAAAACCACAGCCAGAAAAAATATCGAATCGCCGGGCTTGAAAAATCCGGAAGATAACGCGGATTTCAATAAACTGGACGCCCGGCAAAACGCAACCACCAATAAATTGGTAGGATTTGAAAACCAAAAATTTATATGGGGAATCCCTTGCGGCGCAAACTCGTTTGTCTATGATATCCAAAAAGTGGGGCCGAACGGCGGCGGAGCCACGATTTTCTCGGCACAAGAGCGCGATACCGATGGGGGAAGGAGGATCAAGGGATCGGCCCAGGTAATGATTAAATTGCCAACCGATACAAGAACCGCCCCAGCCCAAGGATCGGATCCGACACAAGTGGTTCTCGAAGTTGATACCGCCTACCAGTGGCATGCCAAATCATGCTGGCCATCAAATCCACTGGGAGATACGAAGAGCAGCGCCAAATCCATTTGCAACGACAAATGGAGCCCATGGTTCCATTTCCGCACTACCGGCCGGCCTCCAAAAGAAGATTCGTTAAAAACAACCGACTCCGCTCCTAATATAAATTTTTCATGGGAAAGCGTTTCCGGCGCCAAGTCTTACCGCATCAATATCTCCGGCGCCGGCGCCCCGCGGAACAACCAGGCCATCCTCGCCAACAAATTCTCACTGGCGTATCCGGGCCCCAATAAACCATACAACTGGAAAGTCAAAACCTGCGCCGATGACGGCGGTAACATATGCGGGGAATGGAGCGCATCAAAACATTTTGATTCCGGCGATTTCGAAAAACCTTCCAATTTAAACCCCAGCGGCACGGTCCAGCAACTGCCCCCCGCGTTAACCTGGAGCAGCAGCGCGAAATATTTCCAGGTCACGGCCACTTTTTCGGGAACCGCCGACAGCAGCTGCGACCCGGTTTGGTTCAACGCCGAATACAAAGAAAAAAAAGTTGACGGTAATTCCATGCCGGTCAAAACAAAGAAAAGCCGGGGATCGGAATTTTGCACCGGCGATTATTGGTTCAAGGTCCAGCCTTGCTTTGACGCCGGCTGCACGTCTTTAAGCGCCAATTACAGCGAATCGAGTTTCCGGATCAACGACCCGGACCAAAAAAACACCGGCTTAATGGTCTGCGGGCAAAAATCAAACGACCCGGATACTCCCTACAACGAAAAAGAGCCTTGCGAAATAAAACACCTGGTACTGACTGTCAAAGTAATTATCGATTTCATCACTTTCAAACTGGCGCTCATCATCTTGCCGATCCTTCTCCTTATCACGGGGTACTTCTTCTATACCGCCCATGGCGACCCGAAGATAATTGAAACAATGAAGGATGTCTGGAGGAAAATCGGCATCGGCTACGCGTTTTTGATCTTCGCGTTCCTGATCGTCAGGATCCTGATGTTTGTCGTAGGTTACGGCTATATGTGGTGGCAAGTGTTATAAACACAAAGCGTAAAACGAAAAATTTAAAAAGCATAAAACAGTATTTCGCACTTCCAGGTTTGCATATTTAGTTTTATAATATTTTAATGGCACAAAAAAATTTCGCAGTCATTCTTTCCATTTTATTCTTGTCGCTGGCCGCGCCATTTTTTTGCCGCGCGGAGGATGAAACAGCTTCGACCACCGATTATTTCGAAATACCCAAAGGCTGCGGCATCACGATAAGCGAAAGCACTTCCGGAGAAGACCTGGCCTGCAAACCATGGCAAGCCGGATCGCAAGCGCCCCTCGGCGCGGCATCCGTCGCGAGCTGCATGTGCATGCCCGAATGTTTGGTCATGCCCCCGAACCATTATTATTACGACGACCCGGTGGCAAAACACAAGCAAACCAACACGAGCGGCATAACCCTGCCAGTAGTCTTGGCATGGGACAATGTCGAAGCGTGGAAAGCCGAAGACGGGAAGGTCAAATGGGCCTGGCCGGGCGTCGGCGGCGGCAATCTGGAATTAAAATCAAAATACTTCGGAGCGCAGTCTTATCTTCTGGAAATCGACAACAGTAAAAACCAGCTAAACGACCCCGGCAGCAACGGCGGAATTTTCCGCCAGATTTTAAAAACCACGGAATTCAACTCGGCCGAAGCGCCGGCGTTTCCCTGTTTTTTCAATTCTGACACCACCATAAAATGGCGGGTGAGGCCTTGCTGTAAAGAAGATGGATCTTATTGCATGCCGGAAGAAAATGCCGGTTGGTGGACATTCACCACCAGTTCGGCACCCGAACCGGATTGGCCGAGAGACCCGGATTGGGCCGGCACCAACGATGCGAAAAATGTTTCATTTAAAGACATCAAATTAAAATGGTGCCATGCGGCGGTTTCCGAAAATAAACGGCCCTATAATGAGAAGAAGGAGTATGCGCTATCTTATCAGATGCGCGTTTATTCCAATGAGAATAAAATCGTCCTTACCGGCGCGCAGATACCGGAAAAATTCGCCAACCTGGCCCGGTGGCTCCAGAAAGACGTTCCGACCCTGGTCAACCCGATGGCCTGCAATTACTTGGAAAAACAGCAAAATAATACTTGCAAACCGGAAGTAATCAACCCAATCCAAGCGAATGTAATGAGAAACACCGACGGCCATTTTTACTATTGGTCGCACAAAGAAAATCCAAACAGCGACCGGGCGCTCTTCACCAAAAACCTGACCTATTTCTGGCAATTGCGGCGGTGCTTCAATAACCAAAACGCCGGCGATGATAGTTGCGCCGTAAACAGCGAAAAGGGTTGGGGACAGCTCTGGAAATTCACAACAAAAGACGAAACCATCGACGCTCCCGTAGCCATGGCACCGGAAAACGATCTCAGCTATGCCAACTCGCAAAACGCCAAACTCGCAGCACTGCCGGGACGCCTGCAATGGAGCGTTCCCAACGGAGCCAATTCTTTCGCTTACGATATCCAAAAAATCACCGGCAACAACAGCACTTCGCTGATAAGCGGCGAACGCCGGACCACCGCGTCGCAGCTATCGTTCACAAAAGGAACATCCAATGACGAAAGCGAGACGCAAGGGATCGAACTGGAATTGGACACTCCCTACAAATGGCGGGCAAAATCATGCTGGTCCTCGATCCCGGTAGGGGATGTGTGCGATAGCGCCTGGTCGCCATGGTATTATTTCCGCACCACCGGCCGGGCGCCAAAAACCGATTCGCTGAAACCTATGGATGCCGCGAACAATATTGCCATGCCGGTGAATTTGCAATGGGAAGCGGTCCCGGGCGCCAAATCATATATTGTTACCCTCGACGACAAGGAGATTACCGTGCCGACAAACCAATATTCCTTGGATTATCCGAAGATCGACCAAAGCAAGGCTTACCGCTGGAAAGTACAAACCTGCGCCGACGCGGCATCTTCCCAATGCGGCGCGGAAAGCCCGACGCTTTCTTTCATGACCGCGGCCCTGGGCGCGTCGGCCAATCCGATAAATCCGGCCGGAACCATTAAGAACACCCCCTTGATTTATACTTTTTCTTGGGACCCGGTACCCGGCGCCCACTATTACAAATTATTGCTCAACTACACCAAAAAATCCGATAAAGAAACAAACGGCAAATGTTCCGACAACCCTTCCGAAAACAAAAAATTCGACAAAATCGTCGAAACCAATTCGGTCGCGGTCAAAAGATCCCTCGACCAACTCTACTGCCTCGGCGAATACAGCTGGAGCGTAAGGGCCTGCTTGGACGAAGCCTGCACCAATATCGGCGCCGAACCGACGGTCTGGAAGTTCGATTTCATTGCCGGCGGCAAAGAAATCAAGCCCGGAGAAACGATACTGGCGGTTTGCGGACTGGACAATGACAACCCCAATACCGCCTGGGACGACCGCGAAGAATGCGGCATCAAGCACACCCTGATGACCGTGGAACAAACAATCAACCTCGTACTATTCAAGATATCAATGATCCTCCTTCCGCTTTTAGTGCTGGCCACCGGCGCGATGTTCTATACCCAGTTCGGAGGCGCCGAGCTCAAGCAGAAGGTAATATCCTGGTGGAAGATCATCGGCATCGGATATTTCCTCCTGTTCTTCGCCTGGATACTGGTCGGGATCATACTCACCCTGTTTGGATACCATGGAGTGTGGTGGCAAATCTAAAAACCGAACCATGAAATTAGTAAAATTATATTTTATAGGCGTAGTTATCGCGATCTCCGGCCTGGCCGCATCGCTGTTTTGGCAATACCAGCAGTTCCAAACCAATGTCGGCAGCATATCTTTTAAACTGCCGTCCGAACTGTCCAACAATATGCCAAACCTGACCGAGGAATACGGCAAAATATTAAACCAAGCACAATCGCAACAGGGCCAAACCCAAGCCAGCCCCGCCACCAGCACCAAAGAATACCAAGCTCCCGATGGCGTTTTAAAATTTGAATATCCGGCGGATTGGCAGGAAACAACCAATCAAACAGCCAATGATGCCAACAGCAAAGTATTGATAACATTATATAAAACCGCGGCCTCGCTCAATTACCTTATCGTTGAAGAGTCCAACGCCACATCTGCCATTGATGTGATCAGCCAATACAAAGAAAATTCCCGGGCAAAAGGCATCCCGGTCAAGATCACCGAATCCGAAATCATCAGCGGCCAGCAAACGATATCCGCGATAAAACTTGAATACAATACCGTCGAACCGACGCTCGGGATGGCGGTAAATTTCGCAGTCAATAACGCGGTAATCCCGGCCAACGGCAAAATTTATATCATTTCCATTATGATGCAGAGCGACAATACCGCTCAACAAGAAGTAGACAGAATGTTCAATTCGATAGCAATAACAGATATTTCGACACCGATACAAAACGAACCGGAATCTGAAACCACCAAATAATTATGAAGAAAAACAATTCTTTCGTTGCAATCTTGCTGTTCTTTGTTTTTGCTTTTTTGTCCTGCTCGTTTTTTGTCTCGGCATCGGAATTCTGCAAAAAACCAGCATCTTCGGAAATAAATTTTCAAATCGATTGGCCGGCTTCGCCGCTGAGTAATTATTCGTTAAGCGAAGATACCGACCCGACGCTTCCCAAGCTGGTCAAATATTTTTTCGAGTGGGGAGTGGGCCTGGGAGGCCTGGGAGTCTTTATCGCGCTGATCATCGCGGGAGTACAATATATTACATCCATCGCAGACCCGGGAAAAGTAAAAGACGCCCGGGACCGCATCAAGTCGTCCTTGATCGGGCTAGTACTGCTGCTTTCCAGCTGGGCGATTTTCCAACTAATCAACCCCAACCTTAATAATATGGCCGCCCTTCCCGATATTGCCAATGACATAATAGACGGGAACTTGATTACAAACCAGACCTGTAGTTTGGGCACCGATTGCTGCAAAATCCCCGATTGCGACGCCACCGCCTGTGCCGGTGACCCGAATTGCTGCGTCGACATGGATTGTGAACCAAAAAACTGGATTTGCTGCCGAAGAAACGATTGGGCATGCATAGAAAAAAGGGGAACCAGTGTGGCGTTCGGAACAAAGGATAATGGCCAGAGATGCGCCAATGACGCACAATGCAAGGAAGGATATTGCGGCAAATGCGACCGCACCAAAGACCCATGGGAAGCGCAATGCGCCCCCAATCCGCTGACGTGTATTGCGACAACCGGCAAACCCGACATGGGCTGCGACATTGTTACATTGTTTGACGCACCCAATTTTGCGCCAACCGCCAACAAAAAAGACATCAGAATAAACAGTACCTACAGCCGTTGGGAAGAATTTGACATAAAGTCGTACGCGGCCTACGCCTACTCCAGAAACATAAACGGCGAAATGCTCGACAGCGCAGGAAACGTCACGACCGATGAAGCGCTGGCAAAAAGAGTGCCATGCGGCAAAACCGCGTGCGGCTGCAAAATCACCCTTTGCCAATTCAACACACCGGCAGACGGGGAATGCTCCGATGGCGGGACCGAACTGACATGGGCATTCGAATCACACGTTGACCAAAGCTACAAAACGGTAAAAATAAAAGATGAGACCAAAGGCGTGTCGGGCGCGATCAACGACTCTCTTGATGCGCTATGGTATATCGTTTCATTCGATTGGCTTTGGTAATTAAATTTTTCCACAATGAACACCAAAAAAACACTGACAAGACCGCTCGTATTCGCGGCCATATTCCTGGTTTTCTGTTTCGCCTTGCCGCAAAACACGCTTGCTCTTTCGCAAGACGCTGCCGGGGCAGTAAACCTGGCTCCGTACGTGCAACCTATATTGAAATTCCTTTTCGATACGGCTCTAGGCTTATTGAAGGGTGTAATCTTCGTCGTATTTTCGGCATATCTATTGCAAACCGCGATTGATTATTCACCGCAATGGATCAATGTCTATGACAGCCTTTTCGTTAAAACCGGCCTGACATTCACCACTGCCGTCGCCGATATCCTGCTAATATTGGTATTCATCGCCATCGCCATCGGCTATGTTTTCAAAATCGAAACTTTCAACTCGGAAAAAGCCCTGCCAAAATTTTTCATAACCGCGCTCCTGATCCATTTCGCGCCAATGTTCGTGGCAATGCTCATTGATATTTCCAATATCCTGCTCAGAAGCGTAATGGTCGGAAAGGAAGGATTATTCACCGCCGTCTTTGGCTGGACATTCGCCAAAAGCATTATCTTCAGCATCGGCGCGCTGATAGCTCCCTACACCATCGCCATGGCCGCGAGCATCGCGGGCTCTGTTGGCACCCTTACCAGTCTTGGATTCGCGTCATTGACGCTGCTTAATTTAACCATCGGCATGCCAAATTACCTGATGCAAACCATGGTTGCCGATATTATGGGCGGGATTTTGTTCACATACGCCATATTCTTCCTGACCCGCGTTTTCATGATCCAGCTCTTGGCGGTTCTCGCGCCGCTAGCGATACTCGCGGGTGCACTGCCACAAACAAAAAAATATTACGACATGTGGATCGAATGGCTCGTCGGATGGGCGATAGGGGGCGTCTTGGTAGTATTTTTGTTGACTCTGGGGCTGACCTGCATGGATATGCTCGGAACCATCCCCAACACCGTTGCCTCAATCGGCATTGGAGACAAAGCAATAAACTGGTTCATGCAATGGCATTTTTATTGGATCGCGATCGCGATCTATATGATGGCCGTGGAAGCAATCTGCCTGGCCGCCGTCCCGGCACTGGCAAAACAATTCAGCGAAAAATTAAGAAAGGGTGAAGGAGGGGTCACGAAACTGATAACTAAAGAAGCGGGCAAAAGATATGGCAGCTCCTTGGAAAACAGAAACCTTGTAGAAAAAGACAACGCCCCAAAAATCAGCGTCGAAGTACAGCAATTAAAAGATTAGCGGCTGGGTTATTCTTTCAGAAAACCGCGCTAACCGCGCGGTTTTCTATTTAACAAGCGATTTCACAATGAATATGGCCGCGAATTGCAATGGATAAAAAAAATAAAAAAAATATTTCATTTTGACGCCTTGTTTGCCGTTATACAAAAATATTATCAAAAGCGACAACAATCCAAGCGGCTCGCAATACCGGCCGATATCCACGCGCGGCAACCCGCTTACTAAAAACGGCGGCAAGACCTTTGCCAGATAGGGAATAATATAAATCAAAGCCTGCGACACAACCATCTTTTTCCTGTCATTGAAATACAAATAGAAAAACACTACCGACAACACGCCGGTAATCCCGTACTCAACCCCAAAAAAGCTAGCGGCCAGCGCGCAGACCGCAACAGCCGCGGCTTTTTTCCATTTAACCAGGGGCAGCCCGATCGCCTTTATCGCGACAAGGCCAAGGAACAGGTCAAAAAGCGGGTTAAAGCCAAAGAAAAACGGGTTTATCTGGTGTCGGACAAGCAGATAAGGCCATTGGGTGATAACCGCGAGAACAAACAACCGGACCAGATACCCATTCATGTTGCGGGTATGATACGCGCCATTGGCAATCAGCCACGCGAAAAGAGGAAAAGATAACCGACCGATCATGCGCAAAACAACCATGTCCGGATAAAAAAACATCCCGATATGGTCGATAACCATGGCAATCAAAGCAATAATTTTTATCCAAAACTCGTTTATTCCGATCATCGCGGCTTAGTACCTACTAACAATTTACATTCAAAACCCCTTATTTACAATCCGCCATCACCAAACACCGTCGCTTTATGGTATTGACAAGCAATGATTTTTGATTTATAATCCACACAGGCTATATTACCAAATAAAGAAAGGAGGAAAAAAATGGATGTACTTCAAGTGGGAGATTGGCTCCCCGAGGATAATCTTAACGGCAGAGACCGCCTTAAGCTAGTATTTGGATTTATTGTATTCCTGCTAGTAGGCGCAGCCATTGTAGTCTTGGCAGGAGCAACCCTCTATTTCGTCCAAGACACATTGCTATATTGGGGAATTGGAGGAGCAAGTTACCATAACCACAGTAATTACCAAGACAATGGGACCATACGGATGTGGCGAGATATTTTTATTGCGATATTCCTCGCATTCATCCTGTACAACGGCTTCCATTCAAAGGTTGGTAAGGATGGGAAACTCCACCGAGGCTGGTTTTTCGCAACCATCCCGATGGGAGAGGACGCCGAATACAAGATATTTTTGCCGGCGTTGGGCCACATAATAATAGTGCCGTGGCTGATTAAGTTCTACGGCTGGATTAAATTCCCAGGAGTCCTTTCGGTCGTGGAAAAGAAACTGGAACGATGGACCGGAAAAATAGATATCTTGATCCCATCGCTTGACGAGAAATCTAAGCATCGGCTGATCATCACGTATACTGCGATCACCGACGACAGAAATGCAAAGGCGGTTTTGCGCGCCTTACAAGAACTGGGGTTTGAATCGGCGAGAACTGTGATAGAAGCACAGATCATAGAGGCTGCAGAAAGAGCCTTTTCTAAAGAGGAAAAAGAAACGTGGATTGGAAAGGATAAAAATTTCCAAGCCCGCTGGAAAATCATCGCAGCGCTTTTAGACAACTCCTGCGAAGAAAACAAGAATGCTACCAAAGAGGACAAAAGGGTAGCAAAAGAAAACGAAGTCGCAGCTGAAAAAATGGCCCAAAAACCGGCGAATGCGATCAGAATCGCATTCCTCGAACAGGTCGTAATGATCGTGAGTTTCGCGGTTTCGGTCAAGCTTGAGGGAGACGATTCTCAGGTTGCACAACTACCCGCCATCGCCAGCTTCGAGGCCGCTGCCAGAAAAATTGACTGGGACAGCTTCAGGGGAATGGCAAACGAAATGGTGGGTGATAGCAAAGGCAGGATGTCTTACAACCGGGCAATGGAGCTTGTCCTCGGCAAAGAGGGCGTGTTCCAGCTAATAAAAGAGGAAATAGATCTAAAGGGAGGAACGATAGAAGATGCAGCGTTAAGGAAAATGGCTCTCGGGAAAGCCACCGGAACCACTGTCCGCAAAAAGAATAGACGCAAAGGCGCTAATACCGATGCTGAAGCGAATGTGGATGCTACTGCCGCTAGCGGCAAGAAGAAAAGACATATCAGCGGACGCAGGGTCGCTGACGCAGGCGTAGATGTTGACACCGATGCCGATGGCAACGGCAAGAGCAAAGGTAAGAAGAATCCATGAAGGAATATTCTTACCTCTTTTTTATACTTGCGCGCGCGAAAAATCTTTTGCAAGCATTAGCGGTGTGATATACTAGAAGTGTAAAGTTTAAAGCGAAAAGTTTAAAGTATAAATGCGAGCGTTAGCGTATTCTCGCTTTACGCTTTTAGCTTTTCGCTTTATACTTCCAACATGAATTTCACCATTCCCCAGTTCATCGAAATGGAATCCAAGATCGTCGGGCCGCTGACGTTCAAGCAGTTTGTTTTTGTCGCGATCGGCACTTCGTTATCGTTCGTGATCTATTTTTCAGTGGGGAAGGCGAGCATGCCGCTGGCGCTGGCGATAATCGCGATCATCATGGGCACGGCCTGCGCGCTGGCATTCGTCAAGATCGACGGCATCGACATCATGGTTGTGTTGAGGCATTACGTCGCTTTCTCGATGGCACCGCGGATATTCCTCTGGCAAAGCTTTGACCTGCCCAACCAGCGGGTGATGGCGCAGGAGAAGATCACCATCCAAAAAGCGCCCACCAGCATCAAGATCGAGGTTTCCACGAAAAAAGATAATTTAAAAAAGATCCGCGACTATTTAGAAACAAAATAATGGAAAATTGAAAGATCAAAATGGAAAATGACAATGGAAAGTTTAAAAATGAATTTAAAAAAAGGCTTTACTGTTGGACCTTAAGGTTGATAAAATTTATCGAGAAGCTTCCAAACGACTCAGTTTGCCAAGTTATGGGAAAACAACTTATAAGGAGTGGAACTAGTATATTGGCAAATTACATTGAAGCCAATTCTGCAAGCAGCAAAAAAGATTTTATAAATTTTTTTACTCATTCTTTAAAATCTGGGAACGAATCTAAAATATGGTTAACGCTATTAAGAGATACTGACAAAGGAGAGGTAAAAGAGTTGGAATGGCTTTTGGCCGAATTAATTGAAATTTCTAACATAATTGCCTCAAGTATTTTAACACTCAAAGGAAAAAGATAAATTTTAACATTTTAAATTGTCATTTTGATTTTTGATATTTTCATTTTAAATTTGAAGCATGGCTATTCTTTCAACCCAACAATTTCTCGAGATCGACCAGATCAAAGACGGCATACTGATCCTGAAAAACAAGGCTCTGCGGGGGATAATGATGGTCAATTCCATCAATTTTGCGTTGATGTCCGAAGACGAGCAGAACGCGATCATCTGCCAATACCAGAACTTTTTGAATTCGCTCGATTTTTCGCTGGAAATCGTGATCCAAAGCCGGAAGCTGAATATCACCAGTTACCTGGACAAGCTGCGCGACCTGGAAACCCGCCAAAGCAACGACCTGTTGCGCACGCAAATCGTGGAATACCGCAACTTCATCAACGAGATCGTTTCCGGGGGATCGATAATGAACAAATCGTTTTACGTGGTCGTGCCGTTCCAACCGGCACTGATCCCGAACCTGGCGACCACGGGCACAACGGCTCCGAAAGGCCAGAAGATCGACCGCACAAAAACCGCCGCGATCGCCCAGGAACAATTCGGCCACAGCAAATCCCAGCTCCTGCAAAGGATGGAATTCGTGGCACTGGGCCTGCGCCGGTGCGGCCTGCAGTGCGTGCCCCTAAACAGCCTGGAACTGGCCGAACTTTTCTGGGGAACCCACCATCTCGAAGAATCGGAACGCGGCTATTTCCCGGAAATTCCTCCTGAACTGATCCAGTAGGATCGATTCCGGAAACTCGAATTTGTTTCGAGTTTCGAACATTTGTGCTTCGAATTTAAATTTGAAACTATGGGTTTACTCTCTCCATCAAAAAAGAAAAAATCCAAGAAGATCACTCTGCCGGGCCAGGACCTGCAAATGAAGACGATCAATATCCGGGACATTGTCGCCCCATCCTCGATCGTGCTTTCGGCCGACTACTTTAAGCTAAGCGAACGGTGCGGTAAATCGTTTTTCATCTTTTCCTACCCGCGCTACCTTAATTCGGGCTGGTTCACCCCGGTGATCAACCTGGATTCGCCGATGGATATCGCTTTCCACGTCCACCCGATCGACACCGCCACCACTCTCAAACAATTGAGGAAAAAACTCACCGAGGTCCAGGCCGAAATAATGGACCGGGAAGAAAAAGGCTTGGTGCGCGACCCGGCGCTGGAAATCGCTTACCAGGATCTGGAAAGCCTGCGCGATAAACTGCAAACTTCAACCGAAAGGATGTTCCGGTTGGGGATATACCTTACGGTATATGAAGACGATTTCGACAAATTGCGGAACATCGAAACCACGCTGCGCTCGATTCTCGAATCGAAACTGGTTTATATAAAACCTTCGATGTACCAGCAAAAAGAAGGGTTCACTTCAACCTGTCCTTACGGCCTGGACCAGATCCAGATATACACGCCGATGAACACCGGGCCGCTTTCGTCAACCTTCCCGTTCGTCTCATTCGACCTTTCCGCCAACGAAGGCATCCTTTACGGCACGAATCTGCACAATAATTCGCTGATCCTGTTCGACCGTTTCAGCCTGGAAAACGCCAACAGCGTCATCTTCGCGAAATCCGGTTCCGGCAAGAGCTACACCGTCAAGTTGGAAATCCTGCGCTCGATGATGGTCGGAGTCGATGGCATCGTGGTCGATCCCGAAAACGAGTTCAAAACCCTGGCCCAGGCGACCGGCGGCTCGTTCTTGAACATCTCGCTCTCCTCGCCCAGCCACATCAATCCCTTTGACCTGCCCGAACCGCGCGAAGACGAAAACCCCGCCGATGTCATCCGTTCCAATGTCATCAATATCGTCGGCCTGATCCGCATCCTGCTGGGCGGCCTCACTCCCGAAGAAGACGCGATCATCGACCGGGCGCTGACCGAAGTTTACGCCGCCAAAGACATCACCCCGGAAACCGACCCCAAGGTGTGGCCCGACCGCATCCCGCTGATGCAGGATATGGAAGCCGTGCTTGAAGGCATGGAAGGCACCGATTCGCTTGTGCGCCGGATACGCAAATTCACCAAAGGAACTTACGCGGATTTCTTCAACCAGCCGACCAATGTTTCAATGGACAAGCCGCTGGTGGTTTTTGGCATCCGGGACATGGAAAGCGAGCTGCGCACCGCGGCAATGTACATCATCATGCATTACATCTGGAACAAAGTCCGCTCCAAGCTGCGCAAGCGCATTCTGGTAGTCGATGAGGCGTGGGTCCTGATGCAAAGCGAAGACGGCGCTTCGTTCCTGTACGGCCTCTGCAAACGCGCCCGCAAATACTGGCTGGGAGTATCGACAATCACCCAGGACGTCGCGGATTTCATGCGCTCCAATTACGGCCAGCCGATCATCACCAACTCCTCGATCCAAATGCTGATGAAACAATCACCAGCAACCATCGACGTAGTCCAAAAAACATTCAACCTCACCGACCGGGAAAAGAACCTGTTGCTGGAAGCCGAGATAGGGGAAGGCCTGTTCTTCGCCGGCCAGAAACACGTGGCTATGAAAGTCGTGGCCTCTTATATAGAAGATCAAATCATTACCACCAACCCCGAAGAACTGAACAAGATCAAAAAAGCAAAAGAAGAAATACAAAAAACTTCGAACGAACCGGCAGACCCAATGAGCGCGACGGATCCGGCAGGCCCCATGAATCAAACAGAACAAAAAACAGCTTCCTAAAGAAGCTGTTTTTTAATGTATAATTCTATGGTCTTATGATTTTACGATGTTACGCCGGTTTTATGACAATCCTCCGGTTTGGTTCGTCGCCGCGGCTTTCCGTGGCGATATCAATCCGCGCCGCCAGTTCCATATGGACAAGCCTTCTTTCGTAAGCGCCCATCGCCGGCAAAGAGATTTCCTTCTTGGACAACGCCACGTCATTGGCCGCCGCGACCGCGAGCTCTTTTAAATATTCCTTCCTTTTTTTCCGGTAACCGTTCACGTCCAGCTCGACGCGGCCGATCCCGTCAACCGATTTCCGCAAGATAACCCGCAAAAGATGCTGCATCGCCTGCAAGGTTTCGGCATCCTGGCCGATCAGCGTCTGCGGATCGGCAACCTTGGCATCGACCGTTACCGTCTCGTCATCGGCCACCGACACTTCGATCTCCGCTTCCGGGGTGATTTTTTTTAAAAAATCCTCGGAAATCTTTTTTATCTTTCCGATACTGTTTTTTTTAAAATTAAACATTTGTTTCTATTATAATTTGGATGGACTGCCCGCCGCGGACACCGCCGCCGGCGCACCCTGTCCATTACCCGAAGAATTATCCTTTAAAATAAAATACTGTTGGGCAATCGAAAAAATACTGGTAACAATCCAATAAAGGCCGAGCGCGGACGGCAATCCCCAAAAGATCAACACCGTTATCGCCGGAAACACATATAGCGACTGCGTCTGCATCATTGCCGCAAACTGTTCCGTCTGGGTCTTTTCTTTTTTATCGGTATCAACTTTAGGCATCATCATTTTCACCTGAATGTATTGCAGGATGCCGGCCACAATCGCGAAAACCGGATACGATTGCGACAAGTTGACTACGCCGAGAAACATCGGATCAATCGTTCCCGGATTGGGGACAAACTTGTAAAGCCTGTCCAGCGCGCCATCTTTGAATCCGTTCCAAAAAACCTGGTAAAGCGCCCACAATATCGGAAGCTGTATAAGCAAGAACAAAAAACTGCTCAATGGATTTATTTTGTGTTCCCGCCACAATTCCATCATCAATGTCGCTTGTTTCTCTTTATCGTTTTTGTATTTTTCCTGTATTTCTTTGACTTTGGGTTGTATCCGGGCGGTTATCTTTTGCACCCGGATCGATTCGGCCACGAGAGGGTAGAGTAAAATCCGAATCAAAACCGTCAACGCAATCACCGCCACGCCAAAATCACGCCCGGGAAGGTATTGGTAAAAAACCATCAAAATATTGAAAAGCGGCTGGTAGAGAACGACATCAAATAAATTCATGTTTCAAATTTAAAATGCAAACATCAAAAATCAAAATTACAAATTAAAACGTTAAAATGCCGGGACTTAAACATTTTATCATTTTACATTGTCATTTTATATTTTGATCTTTCAATTTTTAATTAGACAAAACTCCCGACATAATTAATAATTTTTCCGCGGCCGCCGCCAATTCCAAATAATCCTTATTTTCCAAACCGGGACAGGCGATAAGCACGCAGTCGCTGTTTTGCCCGACCCGCGGCAACAAACCCATTACCGCGGCCCGCAGGCGCCGCTTCAGCAAGTTGCGCACCGCCGCCTTATTCGATATCCGTTTTGACACCACAAAACAAAAACGGGCGGTCGTAAAACCGTTTGGTGCCGTCTTGCATATCAATAAACCGCTCTTACAGCTCTTTTTGCTGGCAAGCACCCGCTTGATCTCTTTTTCCTTCCTCAGGCGATTTGCAGGCGGCAACATAAGATTGTTATACGGTAAGTTTTGCTCTTCCTTTGGCGCGCCTCGCTTTAAGCACGCGCTTACCCCCTGTGGTTTCCGAACGCTTGCGAAAACCATGGGTTTTGCTTCTTTTTCGCTTTTTAGGCTGGTAAGTTACGCTCATATGTTTTATTATGAAGCCTGGCGGCTTCTATTTCATAAAAACCCTATTGGGTTCTGTTTTACAAAAAGCCTTTTGGTCTTTTTTTTCATTATAACCCCGGCGGGCTTTATTTTACAGCAAACCCATTAAAACTCGTCAAGGCTTTTTTAATCACGACTCCATTCTACTCTAAAAACCCAAAATGTAAACCCCGCAGGAGGTTTTAGAGCATCCCGCCTCCCATTACACAAACTGCACCCAAACTCAAATGCGGTTTGTCCCGGTCAAATTAGCCGCCACCCTCCAAAAACCCGATCCCGGAAAAACTGTCAACCCATCCAAATCTAATTGTTTTATCCACATTATACGCATACTTTTCCACAAGTTTTCAACATATGTGGAATATTGCTTTTTTGGTGATTTATGGTGTGCTTGCGGAATTATCGGCCAAAACCGCGACAATCGCGCCAAAAACACCTTTTGATTTAAAATTGTTAAAAATTTTTCCTTGATTTATCAGTCGCTTTCAATTATTTTCAATGTAGCAATCCTTGAGGTATAATAGAAAACTCGACACAATCTTAACGGCATAAATACTGTCCCATGACAAACGAAGAGATCTGGCAATCAATATTGGCGCAAATCCAATTAAACGTGTCCCCGGCAATATTCACCACTTGGTTCAAATCGACCAGCATTTTTTCAATAGAGAACGGAGAAGTGGTGGTTGCCGCCCCGAATTCATTTGCCAAAGAATGGCTTGAACAAAAATACCACAAACAAACTTTAAAATTTTTACGCGACTCGGATTCCACAATAAGGGAAGTTGTTTTCCGCGTGATCAAATCCCCGCAGCCAAATATAAACCAACCCGCATCCAACAAAACAAACAACAACATCAATACCGGCGGCCAGATCGGGTTTGACGAATACAAACTGAGTAAAAACACAAATCTTAATTCAAAATACAGCTTTGATTGTTTTATTGTCGGACCCCACAACGAACTGGCCCATGCCGCTTCCTGGGCGGCGGCAAAAAACCCGGGAATGGTTTACAACCCCCTCTTTATTTACGGCGGCGTCGGCTTGGGGAAAACCCACCTGCTCCAAGCAATTGGAAATGAAGTTATCAATAAATTCCCCGGGAAAAAAGTCCGCTATATACCGACAGAAAAACTGACATCTGAGATTATTTTCGCGATCCGCGGGGGAACAATCGAAACTTTAAGAGCGAAATACCTGGATACCACGGTTTTTATCATTGACGATATCCAATTCATTTCCGGAAAAGAAAGGACCCAAGACGAGTTCTTTTATATATTCAACAGTCTTTATAATAAAAACTTGCAAATCGTCCTGTCGTCGGATCGCGCCCCGAAAGCGATCCCGGAACTTTCCGATCGCTTAAGGTCGCGGTTTGAAGGCGGAATGATCGCTGATGTCAGCTTACCCGACTTTGAAACCCGGGTGGCGATATTAAAAACCAAATGCCAACAACTCGGCCTTTCGTTTTCCGACGAGATATTATCCAACATCGCCTCGACCATCCAAAGCAACATCAGGGAACTTGAAGGAACGTTAACCAAGGTCGCGGCTCATATTAAATTTAAAAACACCGCTCCAACTATTGAACTTTGCCAATCAATCCTCTCTTCGGTAAATCCAAAAAAGACCGTGAATTTCAAAAAAATAGTCCATGAGGCGGTTAATTTTTACGACTTGAAAGAAAAAGATATAATGTCGGATTCGCGCAAAAAAGAAATCGTCAAACCGCGCCAGATAGTAATGTATTTATTAAGGGAAGAGTTAAATGCATCATTCCCGTTCATCGGGAGAAAAATGGGGGATAAAGACCACACAACCGTCATGCATGCTTATAAAAAAATATCCAACGAAATAAAAACCAACGAAGATTTCCAGGAAGAAATCAACCTTTTAAAACAAAAAATCTATAATTCCTGACTGTGGATAACTTGTTAATATAAATAACAATAAAATTGGTAACAACTAATCAAAAAACTGTTTACAAACAACACTATAAAAATATAACACCACCCACCCACACAAAAACACACTCATACGTACCCGTCAATTCACAAGTTATTCAAACGGGGATCAAGATCAAAATGAGACTTTTCCACAACTTATGATATTACTAATATAATACTAATTAAATTAATAATAATGAAATTAAAAATCCTACAAGAAAAATTAAATCAAGCCTTGTCGCAAACGGAAAAGATAACGGGGAGGGACGCAACTTTACCGATCTTGAGCAACGTTTTATTAAAGGCGGAAAAAAATTATTTGACTGTGGTTGCCACCAACCTTGAGACGGGCGTGTCTTGGAAATTGTTGTCAAAAATAGAGGAGGATGGTGTGATTGCTTTGCCGGCGCAAATGTTTTCCGGTTTGATAAATTCCCTTCCCGGAGGGTTGGTGAGTATTGAAACGGACGGGTTATCGGCCACAATCGTCGGCGACCAGCGCAAGTCAAGCATTAAAGGGTTGAGCGCCGATGAATTTCCCGCTCTCCCGGTTAATATTGATGGTGAATATTTAACAGTCCGCGCCGATGATTTTTGCCAGGCATTGTCCCAGGTGGCTAATTTTACCAGCGTATCATCAGTTAAGCCTGAGATTAATGGGGTTTTTCTGTCTTTTAAAAAAAATAATATTAAGATTGTCGCGACCGACAGTTTCCGTTTGGGGGAAAAAACCATACCCGCGCCAAAAAACAACACTTTGGCTAATGATTATTCGATAATTCTTCCATTGAGGGCGGTCAGGGAAATGGTATCGATATTTGGCGACAAGCAAAAAAATATCAACATCTTTTTTACCTCGAACCAAATAACAATTGATCTTGTTGATGATGATGACCGCAGCCAGCCGCAAATACAATTCATCGGGAGGCTTATTGAGGGGGATTTTCCCGATTATCAAGCGATAATCCCGACAACTTACGCGGCAAATATTGTTTTCTCCAAAAAAGAGTTATTAAATCATTTAAAGTCGGCCGGGTTGTTTACGGGAAAAGGCGGCGAGGTGAATGTGAAAATATCGCAAAAAGAATCTTTATTGAAAATATCGAGCCAATCTTCCGATTTGGGTGAATACGAAAGCGAGATGAAGCTGGATAAGGTTTCCGGTGATGATATTTCGATAACTTTTAATTGTAAATTTTTACTTGACGGGTTGAATTCGGTAAAAGGCGATGTTTGCGTGTTTGATTTTTCGAGCGATGATGGGCCGGGGGTGTTGAAGTTGGCGGATGATCCGGGGTTTATTTATATATTAATGCCGATTAAGAAGTTCTGAGTCATAAAATCATAAAAATGTAAAATCATAGAATCATAAACAAAGCCGCGTTTTACGCGGCTTTGTTGAAATTTATAATCTTATGATTAAGTGGTTGTATGATTTTATGTTTATATTATATTGCCGGGAATGATTCTTTTGGATAATCAACAAGAATTTTTTCCATAAAAGCATGGAATATCGGGCCGGCAACCACCGATCCAGGTTCTTTTTTGAGGGGTTTGTTGTTGCTGTTGCCTGTCCAGACGCCGGCAACCACTGATGGCGTGTAGCCGATTATCCAACCGTCTTTATAGTCACTGGTGGTTCCGGTTTTTACCGCGACGTTGTAGTTGGGAAAATACAAAGTTGAATTGGCGCCGAATATCGGCGCGCGCGCGGCATTATCGGAAAGGATGCTGCTTATAAGGTTGGCGCTGCGCGAACTTAATACGCGTTGCGGGGTTTTGTTGTTTTTATAAAGAACCGTGCTATTGCTGTTTAATATTTTAGTTATCGAGACTGGCGGTATGTGATAGCCCTGGTTTGCAAAAACTCCGTAAGCCGATGTCATATCGAGCAGGGTGACTTCGCCGCCTCCCAAGACCAACGAGAGGCCGTAGAACGACGATGGATTGTCGAGCGTGGTGATGCCCATTTCTTTTGCTTTGGAAATACTATCACTCAATCCCGCCAACGAATTAAGGACTTTAACCGCGGGCACATTCAATGAGCCCGCAAGTGCGGACCTTAATGTGACCGCTCCGCGGAAAGACATGTCGAAATTATTCGGGCAGTAAGATGATTTTCCGTCACTGCCTTTGTATCCGCTGAAACATATTGGCGCGTCATTAACTATAGTGGTGTCGCTGTACCCTTTTTCAAAGGCGGTGGCGTACACGAACGGTTTGAACGATGATCCCGGCTGGCGGCCGGGTTCTTGGACCGCGACATTATATTGGGGGTCAAACAAGCAATCTTTGCCGGGGGTGCAATTTTCCGGATAGGGTTTGTCATAATAGTTTCCCGTGCCCACAGTCATTGCCAAAACCTCGCCGGTTTTTGGATCCATTGCCACCAGTGCGGCGTTGTGGGAGTAGTAGGTGTAATTTTTTTTGACGCCGTCGCGCACCACTTGTTCGGCGGTTTGTTGCAGGTTCCAATCCAGGGATGTGTAAATTTTTAACCCATTTTCTTCGAGGAATTTTTTTCCATATTGGTTTTCGAGTTGTTGTTTTATCCAAAGGGTGAAATAGGGCGCCTTAAGGTCTTTTGCTTTTTCTATGAATTTAACTTCGATTTTTTTGGCATCTTCGGCTTCCTGGTTTGTCATGTAACCGTCGTCGGCCATCCGTTTTAGAACGTAATTCTTCCGGGCCATCAGGTCTTCGAAATGGTTTGGGTAGTATGATGGCGCTTGGATCAGGGAAATCAGCGTGGCGGCTTGCGCGTTGTCGATCTGGTCAACTGGCTTGCCGAAATAATTAACGCTGGCCGCGCCGATCCCGTAGGTGTTTTGCCCGAAAGGAACCTGGTTTAAATACCATTCCAAGACTTGGTCTTTGGGGTATCTGCGGGTCAATTCGATCGCCATGGTGATTTCCCTGATTTTTCTTTCGGCGGTTTTTTCGTTGGTCAGGAATGTGGACCGTATTAATTGCTGGGGGATGGTGGAGCCGCCCATGCTCGCGTTGCCGGTTATGATGAAATTTTTGACGGAGCGGGTAATACCTTCAATGTCGATGCCGATGTTGTTGGTGTAGAAATTTTTGTCTTCGGCGGCGACCGCCATTTTTTGTACTTTTTCGGGAATATCCTTTAATGGAACCCAATTGCGTTTTTCCTCGCCATAAATCTCATAAAGAAGGATTGCGCCGGTGCGGTCGTATATCTTCGTTGATTGCACCGTGTTTTTTTCCGAGAATTTTTCCGGCCGGGGCAGGTCGCGGGTAAAATAGATGAAAAGCATTCCTAAAAGCGTTACCCCGGCCAGGCACAAAACCGCGATTACGCCCAAAAGTCTTGCCAAAACCATCCCGACTTTGGATTTTTGTTTATTTTTGAAGAACGGCGGCAGTTTGAATTTTGACATTTTGGTGGAAATTATTTAGAAGTTATATATTAAAGATATATATTATTGTAAAATGAAACCGTATGGATATAAATACCGATCCGCAAAAAATTAAAGAGATAATGAGCCGGGGCGTGGAGGATGTTATCGATAAAAACAGCCTGGAAAATAATTTATCGTCGGGAAAACGATTGCGCGTCAAATTCGGCATCGATCCCACCGCGGCCGATATCCATTTGGGCCATTCGGTGGCGATGCGCAAGTTGCGTCAATTCCAGGATTTGGGACATGTTGCGGTGTTGATAATCGGCGACTTTACCGCGCTTATCGGCGATCCTTCGGGCCGTACCGCTTCGCGCCCGCCGCTTACACCCGAACAAATTCGGGATAACATGAAAGGCTACATCAGGCAAGCTTCCAAGGTGGTTGATATTGATAAAGCCGAAATTCATTACAACAGCGAATGGTTTGGAACCAAGCCGATGTCGTTTTTGATGGACTTGGCGGGCCGTTTCACGGTGGCGCGCCTGATTGAGCGCGAAGATTTCCAAAAACGCCTGAAGGAAGGCGTTGATGTCAGCATGCTTGAGCTTTTGTACCCGTTATTGCAGGGCTATGATTCGGTGGCGGTCCGCGCCGATATTGAGTTGGGCGGCTATGACCAGCGGCTGAATTTGTTGTTTGGCAGGAAGGTGCAGCGGACATTTGGCCAGCTGGAGCAGGATGTTATGGTTGTGCCGCTGCTCATCGGTATTGATGGCGCAAAGAAGATGAGCAAGTCGGTCGGAAATTATATCGGGATCAATGAAGAGCCGAATAAAATGTTCACCCGGGTTATGGCGATTCCCGACAATCTAATGTGGAATTATTTCGAGCTGCTGACCGATGTGGAAAAAGATGAGATTGGGAAATTGAAAAGCGAGGTGGAAAAAGAGGAGAAGCATCCGCGGGACGTAAAGATGGCGCTGGCGGGAGAAATAGTTAAAATATTTTATTCCCAAACCCTGGCAAGCGGTGCGGCCGAGGAGTTCAGGCGGGTCGCCCAGCAGGGATGTTTGCCGTCGGATATTCCGGCAACCAAAATAAATGAAAAAGAATTGAATATTCTTGATCTTTTGGTGGCGGTAAAAGCTGCGAAAAGCAAGTCGGAGGCAAGGCGTTTGGTGGAACAGAACGGGGTCAAGATCTCCAAACAGATAAAAAACGATTACAAGGAAGTTGTTAGTATCGAGCCGGACATGATCATCCGGATAGGTAAAAATAAATTTTTCAAAATTTCATAAATTGTTTTTTAAAAGAAAAGCGCTGCGGAAAACCGCGGCGCTTTTTTTAATGATCAGTTAATAAACTTTGTGGTTAGGTTGGTATGACGAGACAATTGTCTTATTTTAAAAATCCCGCCCGATTTCCCATTGGTTGGCCTGTCGCGTTCGCGATCAGAAGCGTGGGGGTTGTGGCACGCTTGCGTCAGTGTAGTGCTGGCGAAGCGGGGTCGACGGGCTTGCCTGGAACCGTTTTGGCGTTAATTCCGCCAAAACAAACGAACCGGGCGAGATTGGTAAATTATGTATAACAAATATGAAAAAAATATTAACCTTTAGCGTTTTAGCGACATTGGTTTTTTCAACTATGTCGCCATTGTCAGCTTGTTATGCCCAAGACGACGGGGGTGAGAACGCAACAACAATGGTTACCGAATCAGCATCCACTTCGTTAACCGCTAGTACCGGGGGCGGATCGGCCAACGAAGCTCCGTTTGTCAAAGCCAAATGGGAAATGGACGGGCCTTACGCGACCATGGGCGGTCTTGACGACAATGTTGTTGCCGGCGCCCAATTTAACCCTTCAGGAGGGTACCGGGTCGATAAAACGATCAGCCTTTGTGCGATCGCGACCGATTCGGACGGGTTGAGCGATATCGATTCGGTTTATGGCGACGTTTTTTACCCGAACGTGGGGATACACGAAGGTACGCCGGTTCCCGGCAATGAAGGATGCGGGAAGATGGTCGGTACCGAATGCCGGATGATGAAATTGACCAAAGAAAACGGATTGAGCCTCTTTTGCGACAAGATTCGCAACAAGAACACCAACTTGCCGGTTTTCAGTGAAGAATATGATTATGATGAGATTTGCAAGGCGGATGGCGAACTGCAAAAAGAGACCGCGGCGGTGTATTGCTGCGACAAACCCTTGTCTTACGAAGATCCGTCCGGGGATTATACGGTAAAAGCCTTTGCCCAGGATAAATTCGGTGTTAGCAGCGACCCTCTGGTAAACACATTTACCTACCAGTCGGTCACGTCGTTTGAGACCGATTTCAATTCGATCGCCTATGGCAATGTGAAGCTTAATACCCACAAGATCATCAATGGTGACTTGGTTTGGGCGGCGACCAAGGGAATCAATGGCGCCTCGATCAGGAATACCGGCAATACCCGGGTTCAAATTGGCGTGCTTCAGGACGATATGGGTTTGGGAAAAACCGGAACCGCTTGGAATGTCGCATGGGATGCGCGTATCGGCAATAACGCGGCCGATTGGACGGTTTATGCGCCTTATGCGATGACGTGGTTGAAAAAGGTGCTGAACTTGTCCGAAACGAACGAAATGGATTTCTCGGTCGATATCTCGAAATTCGCGTTGGGAACCGGTCCTAATTATACCGGGGACATAACGTTGAACGGGGTTGAGGCGGCGCATTTGACTTGCGTTAGATAGCGCGATCCAAGGGAGCGGCCAGGCCGCTCCCTTGGAAAGGCTTGGGACCAAACGGTTCCAAGCCTTTCCGGTAATTATTATAAATTAATAAAAAGTTTATGAAGAAAAATATAATAGTTGCGCTAATGTTTCTAGCGGTGCTAGTTTTTCCGTTGAGGATTTTTGCCATCGGCCAGCTTGTCCAGCCGGTTGTTTTGGAAAATGTCCGGCGCGGACAGGTTGCCGACGTGGTTTTGACGTTACTTAACTCGGAGAGCGGTGCGGCCAATTACAATCTGGAGGCTGAGGGGGATATCAAGGATTGGGTAACTTTTTTTAAAAAAGGTGATTTTGAAAAAAGCATTACCGATGTCGAGATCGCGGCGTCGTCATATCAGGACGCGGTCGCCCGGTTTACCATCCCCGAGAGCGCTCCTAACGGGAGGTATGACGGTTTCATTAATTTGATATCGAACAGGACTGCGCTTTCCGATGCTACCGGAAAGAATGCGGGCGTCCGCCAGATGGTGGCGCGCAAGGTCAGCGTTTCCGTGACCGGCGATGAGGCGGTTGATGTGGTGGCGTATGTGCTGCCGGTGGATTATAGGGTTGGGGCCGGCCAGCCGTTGAAGATCGTGGCCAAATACGATAACCGGGGGAACGTCGACGCAAGGCCCGATCTGCAAGTTAAGGTTTTGCGCGAAGGGATGGTATTATTCAATGCCATATTCCCGTATCCCGAGAATGAGCCATCGGTTAAGCCGTTATCGATGGCAACGTTGCCGGCCGTGGAGTGGCCGACCGCGGGAAATCCCGGCGGCACGTATAATGCCAATGTAAAGGTTTTACTGAATGGCAAAACCATTAAAGAATCGAATTTCACTTTTCAGGTAAGCAGTCCGCAGGCGGCTTTCATGGCAAGTTTGGGCGAGGCTGTTGGGAAGTATTTTGGCGAAGAATGGTTTTCGTCCGGGATGGCGTTGTTTGTTTTGGCGATCATTGTTGCGCTCGTTTTGCAATTGGTTACCAAAAAGTACCGCTTGCGGATGAACGCCGGGTCGGAGGAAAAATCAGGAAACTGACATAACAAAAAGCCTCTGGGAAAGAGGCTTTTTGTCAAAGATTCAGGCTTCGGATAAGGTATGTTGCCGCGATCGAAAGCGCGTCGGCGGCGTCGTCAGGCTTGGGGACTTCTTCGAGCCGCAGGATTTTGCGGATTTCCCGCTGGATGTCTTTTTTGTCGGCCTTTACGAAGCCCGTGATGGTCATCTTAACCTCGATGGGCGTATAACGGTATACCGGGATGTTTTTTTTAGCCGCGGCCAGCAGGATGACTCCCTGCGCCTGGCAAACCGGCACGATGGTTTTGGCGTTTTTGAAGAAAAATACATTTTCCATTACCAAAGCTTTGGGTTGGTATTGGGTGATCACGCGCGCCAGATCATTGTGGATTTTTTTCAGGCGTTCGGGTAATATCAAATCCGGCGTGGTATAGATCGTTCCATAAGCCACGCATTTAAGTTTGGATTCGCTGGTTTTGTTGGGACGTACCACGCCAAATCCGGTGGTGGCCAATCCGGGATCAATACCTAAAATAATCATAAATTTTCAATGAATTCCCAATGTTTCAATTTTCAAACAAATTCAAAGTAATTCCATTATACGCTTGAGAATTAAAATTTGACAGCCAATATTGGGGAGAGGTAATATATGATAAAAGTAAAAAGTAAAATAAAAACAAAAATTATGCCAATGGGCGGTAATCCGGAAGGTTATTCTGAGGAAAAAACAGACGATGGTGTTTTTGAGGAAATTAAGGGAAAACCTATCGAGGTTAAAAAAGAGGTATTGGACAAAGGCGAACAAATGCGCCAGCGGCGTGATAAATTGATAAGCGAGAAAGATCCAAAAACTCAAGAAAGATTAATGCGGGAAGTGCATCGCAGGGAGCAATTTAAAAAATACGTTGCTGATCTTGCTATAGCGATGGAACGATTAGAAGATGGGGAAGTGGGGCTGGGTGTATTTGAGGATGTAGGTTTGTTGGGGGGTCTTTTAAAAAAAGGGCCAAATGGCGAAAGAATAAGGTTAACCGAAGATTCAAAAACTCTAAACGGGATAGAGGATGCTGGAAGCGTTTTTCTGGAAAAGTCAGAGCAAATCTACCCGGTAGGAGATTCAAATGGGTTGCAAGATGTAAAGAAGAAATATTTTTTTGAAATATTTGAAGACAGAACAACAAAAACAAAATACGCGAGATTGATACCGCCGTATGCCGACCAAGACCCGCGAGAGCAGTACGAATCAATATTGGATAGAATTTCCGGTGAAAAATTTACAAGATATAACCTGGAAGCAATCCGAAGAAAGGAGAACGGAACCGATTTAAAATAACCGATTTTTTATTTAAATTAAGATGTTTTTTATGTATTTTTAGCGGCCGCAAAATTTACATAATTTGTTTTGCTGGCGGCGAGTTGACAAATGCGGGTGGGGATAATATACAAAAGATACAACATAAAATTTATTATTATGGATAAATCATCGTCTTTGACTATTGTTAATAATGAAAACTTGCGGGGCGTTTTGGCGCCGGCAAAATTTATTTCCAAAGAATTATTGGAGGATATTTTGGATTTGATAATGTATTCGCGGCCAAAAACGGTTGCCGATATGAATCGGTGATTCAAAGAGGTCGGGAAGGGAGGGATGATTGACGGTGGAACTTTGAAAAAAACTTTGGGAGCATAATTTGGCGACAGATCCCTTAAACCAAAACTCCGCGTTAGCGGAGTTTTGGTTTTGTCAGTAGTTAACGGTCAATAGTCCCTTAAATTGGAATACACTTCTTGCACCGAGTCGTTGTCGTCCAGGGCGTCCATTAAGCGCCCGACTTGTTCTTTGGTTTTTTCGTCGCCTTCAATTTCTTCTTTGGGCAGCCAGGCCAGGGAGAATGATTCCACTTTCACGCCCTTGGTTTCCAGGGCTTTTTTGACCGCTTCGGTGTTTTCGGGGGAAGTGTGCACTTCAAGGATATTTTCGTACCAATAAATGTCGTCGGCGCCGGCTTCAATGGTTTCCATTTCCAACGCCTCTTTATTTTTCATTTCCGGCAACTGGTCGTCTAATTTGATGGTTACCAATCCCTTGCGTTCAAACATCCAGCGGATGGCGCCTTCGCCCACGAGTTTGCCGCCGTTCTGGTTGATAATGGTTTTGACGTCGTTGAACGCGCGGTTCTTGTTGTCCGTGATACCTTCGACAAGAAGGGCGGTGTTCCCGGCTCCGTAAGCTTCGAAGAGGAAATCGGTGAATACCTGACCTTCGTCGGCGCCGGAAGCGCGGGAAATGGCGCGTTCAATGTTGTCCTTGGGCATATTGATACCCTTGGCCATATCGAGCGCCATGCGCAAACGGGCGTTGGTTTCCGCGTTGGGCCCGCCTTCTTTGATGGCGACCGTGATCAGGCGCACCATCTTGGAAAACGCTGCGCCGCGTTTTTGGTCGGCGATGTTCTTGTCGTGGGCGATTGTTTTTGCGTGTGAATGTCCGGACATGAGGTTAAAATTTCTAATTCCCAGTTTCTAATTCCTAAATATATAGATTAGAAAGTCAAAATAGGAAATTAAATATGGTAAGTTATTGTAGTAATGTGTTGCAAGGCCTTTTAAGTCCACAAAAAAATCATCACAAAACGATTATTTTGTGTTGCAATTCGACATTACACCGAAAAAGCAAATCCGTCAACCTTGGCGCTTTTCACTCCGCGCAGGTACCGGTAATTTCGTTAAGGCGGGAAGGGGCTTGACAAGAAAAACTAAATATACTATAATAGACAAGTAAACGAAAGAATCCCGAAATTGGGAGTCTGGAATTTTTATCGATGGGTAATCTGGCTGCGGCTGGGCTATACCTCGGGGAATTCCAAAAATTGGGCGCAGAACCAATTTGACTCCCGATTTCGGGGTTTTTTAATAAGCGTAAAGTTTAAAGCGAAAAGCGCAAAACAAAAATGCGATTGCTTCCCGAGTTTTTATTTTGCGCTTTTCGCTTTTAGTTTTAAACTTTTATTATTTTTCCGCCACTCTCTTTATTTCGTCGATCGTGGTTATTCCCTGGACCACTTTCACCAGGCCATCCTGGTACATCGTCAACATTCCTTTCTTTTGGGCCATTTCTTTCAGGCCGGGGATCGATGGCGTTCCCAGGATGTAGCTTTGTATTTCGTCATCGATGATAAAAGCTTCGTATATCGCCACCCGGCCGCGGTAACCGGTGTTATTGCAATGCTCGCAGCCTTTCGCCCGCGGGATTTTTATCTCCGGTCCGATCGAGGGCAGGACAACGCCTTTTTTAACCAGTTCCGGCGCGGCTTGTCCCAACAGGGTTGTGATTTCGGCCATTTCTTCGCTGGTGGGCGTTTCCATTATGCCGCATTTGTCGCACACTTTCCTGAGCAGGCGCTGGGCGATGGCCATATTGAGAGCCGGGCCGATATTGAACGGTTTGCTGCCCAAGCTGATCAAGCGGGCAATTGTGCCGGCGGCATCGTTGGTATGCAAGGTGGAAAACACCAAGTGCCCCGTAAGCGCGGCCTGAAGCGCGATGTCTGCGGTTTCCAAGTCGCGGATTTCGCCGACCAGGATGACATCCGGGTCCTGGCGCACAATTGCGCGCAGGCCGGAAATGAAGTCATAGCCTTTGTCGGGTTCCACTTGGGTTTGAGAGATTCCCTGAAGGTGGTATTCAATCGGGTCTTCGATGGTGATTATCTTTATTTCCGGATTTTGGATTTGTTTTAAAAAAGCGTAAAGCGTGGTCGTTTTACCGGAGCCGGTAGGGCCGGTGACAATGATCATGCCGTTGGGCCGCGCGATTTGTTTTAAGAATTCGTCGTAAAGATCTTTGCGCAACCCGGCCTGGTCCAAGCTGATAAGGCTTTTCGGGTTCAATATCCTCATTACGATCGAATCGCCGAATTCCGTGGGCAGGACCGACGCCCTGATTTCAACCGATTCATTGCCGGCCAAAATGGAGAAGCGGCCGTCCTGCGGTTTGTTGGTGATGTTGAGTTTCATTTCCGAAAGCAGCTTGATCCTGGACAGCAAAGCGTCGTAGGATTTTTTGTTCAATATCATTACGTCCTGCAAGACGCCGTCCAGACGGATACGGAGTTTGGCGTCGCTTTCCTGGCCTTCAAGATGGATATCGGAAGTATCCAGCGCGATCGCCCCGGCCAGGATTATTTCGACAACCTGGGTTACCGTAACCGCGGGATCGGCAAAACGCTTTTCGATCTCGGCCGAAAATGCCGGTAGCCCGGTCAGGGTTTGTTTCAAGCCTTCGATCAGGGCTTGAGAGATGGCGATCTTTTGTGTTATTTTTTGAGATACTTCCATAAATATGTAAAAATGAGTTAGTTGGAATCGCCGCGTTGGCAACAGTCCCATAAAAGCCAAACCCGGAAATCCGGGAGATTTCTTTAAATTATCCCAGCGTAATTCAAAAGTCAATTTTTATACTAGTGCGGCGCTAGACTCAACGGAATGGCGAAAAACAAAAAATTATCTTATATCACAAAATCTCCGGACCAGACAAAAGAATTGGGGGCGATTCTCGCAAAAACGGTATTGGAGGGCGGCCCGCGCCGCCGGGCTTTTGTTTTGGCGTTGCGCGGGGATCTGGGAGCGGGCAAAACCCAGCTTGTCCAGGGGTTTGCGAAGGGTTTGGGGATAAAAGGAACTGTCAACAGTCCCACTTTCGTGATCTTTAAAAAATATCCGATTGGAGAGATTGGCCGCGGGTTTAAAACGTTTTACCATATCGATTGTTACCGCCTGGGCGCGGCAGAGGACTTGGAAGTATTGGGGATTGCAGATATCTTCGCCGATCCGGGAAATATCGTCGCGATCGAGTGGCCCGACATTGCCAAAGCTAACCTGCGGAAAAATTTTTTAAAAATCGACCTTGAGGTTGCCGGAGACGATGACCGCCGCGTAGTCGTAGAATTTTAATTTGAAAAAACAATGAAAAACAAAGTATTTATCATCATTGACGGCAATTCGGTATTGCACCGCGCGTTCCACGCGCTGCCGATGCTGACAGGGAAGGATGGGGTTCCCGCCGGCGCGGTGTATGGTTTTGTGCTGGCGCTTTATAAAGCGGTGGAGGATTTCCGGCCGGATTATATCGCGGCGTGTTTCGACACCAAGGCGCCCACGTTTCGGCACGCCGAGTTCGCGGATTATAAAGCCCAGCGGCCGGAAACTGCCAAAGATCTTGTTCCTCAATTCGAGAAAATCAGGAAACTGCTTGAAGATTTTAAGATCGCGGTTTTTTCGCTCGATGGCTATGAGGCTGATGATTTGATCGCATCGGTTGTAAGGGCGGCCAAAAGCGACCCGAGGAGCGAGATTACGGACTTTTTCGTGCTGACGGGCGATTACGACAGTTTGCAGCTGGTTGATGGCCGCGTTAGGGCATACATCATAAATCGCGGAATAAAGAATGCCGTGCTTTATGATGAGATGAAAGTAAAAGAAACTTTCGGCGTTTGGCCCAAGCTGATTCCTGACCTGAAAGCCCTGGCCGGGGATGTTTCAGACAACATTCCGGGAGCACCGGGCATCGGGCCGAAAGGGGCGGTTGAAATCTTGTCCAATTACACCAGCCTGGAGGAGCTTTACGCGGCGGCCGAAAAAGATCCGGAGAATTTTTCTCCGGTAAAGAGCGGCAATGGCGCGAAAATAAAAAGCATCCTTTTGGAAAACAAAGAAAAGATAATGCATTTCAAAAGGCTGGCGACAATGGCAAGCGACGCACCCGTCGGCGACGTTTTCAATGGCTGCGCCTTCGATAATTTTTCCGGCCCGGGGCCAAGCGAAGCGCTGCTGGAGTTGGGTTTTGCCAGCCTTGCCAAGCGGCTGCCACAGGGGAAAATCAGCCGTAACGGCACCTTGTTTTAATCCTGCCGCGGCAATTTTTGACGAGGCGCTTTTATGTTATTATAAAAAAAGAGGTTTAAACTAAATTTAAAGTTGGAAGATCAAAATGTAAAATGACAATTTAAAAATATAAATTGTCCGGGTCTTGGCATTTTAACATTTTGAATTGTCATTTTGATCTTTGATTTTTATATTTTGAATTAAAGATGGTTTTCTTTGATATTGTCACTTATGTCGCGCTAATTGATAAGCTTCTGCTTTTTTTGATAAACGCGGTGGGGTTGGAGTTGGTCCTTTGGGCTTATGTTTCCAACCGTTATACCCGGCCCAACCGCCTGATTCTGGCCGGGATTTTCTATGTGCTTTTATGGGTCAACTTCGACGCGGTCAGCGTTCTGGCGGGAAGCGACGCGCCGGACGTGGCACTTTGGCTGGCCAGAAGCCTTTACGCGCTGCTCGCGGTTTTTTTTGCCGGTTTTTATGTTTTCTCAGCCAATTTTCCGGCGAGAAACCATATTGATAAAAGCAACCGCGGGAAGGAGAATCTCCAAATCGCGGCGTGGACCTTCTTTTTTGCGATATCTTTTACGCCGTTGATTGTCAAAGAGGTTGTCTTTGATGCGGCGCGGCCGATGTCGATTCTGGTTGAACCCGGTTTTCTGTTTTGGGTGTATGCGGCTTTTGCTTTTTTGACTTTGGCGTTCTCGTTTTCGAGTTTGTCGCGCAACCGCCGTTTCGCCGATCCGGGTAATCGCACGCTCGCGCGATTTGCTGCGCTGGGGGCGGGCGCGTTTGGCATTTTGAACTTGGTTTTCAATGTTGCCGGGGCGGTTCTTCGGGGAGATTGGGCGTATATGGGCCTGTTTTCGCTTTTTGTTGATTATGCTCTTATAGTTTTTTTGGGGCATCTTGCTTACCGCGCGGTGCACGAACAACTGTTCGGCATAAAGGTAATACTGGTGGAGATATTCGTGGGATTGATGGGGGCGAGCCTGGCGGTGATGCCATTCTTTGTCGAGGTTTTATGGCAGCAGGTTTTATTGATCGTGCTTTTCCTGCTTTTTTGCGGTTTTAGCTACTTGCTGGTGAAGGGCACTATTCAGGAATACCGGGAGAAAGAATTTCTTGAACAAAAAGTATTGGAAAGGACGAAAGAATTGGAAAGCGCCAAACAAAATTTGGAAGAAATAAATTCGGTTCTGGAAATTCGCGTGAAGGCGCGCACCCGCGAATTGGAAAAGATGAATCGCACGCTTGAAGAGAAGATTGCGGCGCGTACCAATGACCTTGAGACGAAGATCAAGGATCTTGAAACGTTCCAGCGCATCACCGTCGGGCGCGAACTAAAAATGATAGAATTAAAAAAGGAGATTGAATACTTGCGTTCCGTGATTTCGGATTCGGAAGCCGGTAAGACCAAATAAGCTGCCCCGGGGCAAAGCCCCGGACAGCCAGTTGATCTAAGGTCCGAGGTATTGCGTTCAATAAATAAGATGACAGACCAAACCGGGGCAAATAACAATTCCGGCCTCGCCGCCAAAGACGAACTGGCGTCGGAGCTGGACAACCTGAACGATAAAATTTCCCATCGCGATATGGACTTGGTTCGGTTAAAAGAAGAGAAGGATGCCGAAGTCAGGGAACTGAACGAAGTGAAAGTTGAGCTTGAGGAGGCTAAAAGCGTATTGGAGATTAAGGTTAACGCGAAAACCCGGGAATTGCGTGATCTCACGGAAACCCTTGAGCGCCAGGTCGCGGAGCGAACGCGCGAGTTACAGTTAAAAGTTGAAGAATCGGAAAATTCCCGCGTCGCGCTGATGAATATGCTTGAGGATATGGAAGATCTCCGCCGCCGGGCCGAAGAGGAAAAGGAAAAAACCCTCACAATTATCACCAATTTTTCCGACGGGCTGCTGTTTTTTGACGTGAACGACCGTCTTTCGCTTGCCAATCCGCAGATAGAAGCGTATTTCAATGTGACAAAAGAGGATATAAGGCGGTTTATCGGCAAAAAGATTGCCGACATGCAGAGTGTCGGTTTGAAATCATTGGTTGATTTAATGAGCCGGTCTCTTCAGAAAATATCCCGCAAGGAGCTTTTTCTGAACGAAAATTTGGTACTCGAGGTTAGTTGTTTGGAAGTTGCCAGCCGGAAAACCAAGATCGGGACGCTGGTTATAATTCACGACATCAGCCGCGAGAAAACCGTGGAAAGGATGAAAACGGAATTCGTTTCCATCGCCGCCCACCAGTTACGCACGCCGATTTCGGCGATCAAATGGACGTTGAGAATGATATTGGACGGGGATCTGGGTCCGATAAACGATGAGCAGCGCGACTTCTTGGACAAAACCTACAAATCGAATGAAAGGATGATCAATCTGATTAACGACCTGCTTAATGTTACCCGGATCGAAGAAGGCCGGCATTTGTATAATCTTGTTTTGAAAAACCTTGAAGACGTCATCGAATCCTTGGCCACCAATTATGCCAGCATGCTGAGCCAAAGAAATCTTACATTGACTTTTAAAAAGCCGGACGAGAAGCTGGCTCCGGTCAAGATCGATGTTGAAAAGGCCAGCCTGGCAATTTCCAATTTGATAGAAAATGCAATGAAATATACTCCGGCCGGCGGCAACATAGCTGTGGAAGTCGCCCAAGACGGCTCCAATATAATGGTTTCGGTCAAAGATACTGGCATGGGGATATTGAAGGACCAGCAAAATCGCATCTTTACTAAATATTTCCGGGGTTCAAACGCCTTAAAAATGGAAACCGAGGGTACGGGGCTGGGGTTGTTCATTACCAAGAATGTCGTGGAAACCCATGGCGGCAAGATATGGTTTGTTTCCGAGGAAGGCAAGGGGACGACGTTTTTCTTTACTTTGCCGGTTGCCGTCGAGGAAAGCAAGAGCAATAAACTGTAAATTGTTTTGCGTTTGTTTTGGCGGGACATTCCGGAAGATTGGCAAGCTTGTTTCTTTTTTGAGAAGAGTTACAATAAAAAAAATGGAATATGGGGAAAAAAATTTTACTTATTGAGGACGAAGAAGTTATTATCCGGCTATTGAGCCGAAAGCTCTCCGGTATCGGTTACGAAATTGCGCTGGCAATGGATGGACAGGAGGGGCTGGATAAAATGAGAGAGCAGAGACCGGATCTTGTTTTGCTGGATATTATAATGCCCCGGAAAGGAGGATTTGAGGTTTTGGAAGAAATGAGAAAAGATGACCGGCTTTTTGATATTCCGGTGATCATAATTTCAAATTCGGGACAACCGTTGGAGCTGGAAAGGGCGAAAAAATTAAAAGTTTCCGATTGGCTGGTTAAAGCGGAATTCGACCCGAAAGAAGTCGTGGAAAAGATCAAAAAGTATATTTAGTGTTTCATATCAGCGTTTAAGCAGGAATTTCCAATAACCATATGGCAAAAAAAATTCTTATAGTTGAAGATGATAAATTCCTGCGGGAGCTTATCGTTAAAAAACTATCCAATGAGGGGTATGACGTTATTGAGGCCGTTGACGGGGAACAGGGCATCCAGAAGATAAGGGATACCAAACCCGATTTGGTCTTGCTGGATCTTATTCTGCCCGGTATCGATGGTTTTGGCGTGCTGATGCAGAAAAAAGAGGACCCGTTTATCGCGTTGATTCCGGTCATTGTGCTGTCAAATCTCGGGCAGAAGGAAGATGTCGATAAAGGCATCGGCTTGGGTGCGACCGATTATTTGATCAAAGCCCACTTTACGCCCGGAGAGATAATCGAAAAAGTAAGGAATATCATCAAGTGATCAGGTTCGCTCTGCATTTTTCCAGTCTCGCGGGAGGGCGGGATTTTAGTGTTATGTTTAGTTGCGAATCTGGAATCTCGAATTTGGAATTTGGAATTAGATTCGAATTTTTTCCAAATTCATAATTCTAAATTCCAAATTCAATTCGTATGTTGATTTTCCTTTACGGTCCCGATACGTACCGCCTTTCCAAAAAAGCGGGCCAAATAATCGAAGAATATAAAAAGCAGAAAAACCGGCTTGATTTTTCGGTTGTCGATGCTGTGGCGGGCGATACCAAAGGATTCCTTGTCAGCCTTCGCCAGGTATCTCTTTTCCAGGAGAAGAAATTTTTTGTCGTGAAGGGTCCGGTCTTGAACAAGGATTTCAAAGAAATGCTGGTCGATAACATCGATAATATCGTAAAATCGGGCCATAATGTCATGTTTTGCCAGGAAGGGAAGGTTTTAAAAAACGACCGCTTGTTATCGTCATTAAAGAAATATGCCCAGATTCAGGAATTTGCGGTTTTGGACGGAGCCAAGCTGGCGGCTTGGGCCGCCAATGAGTTTAAGGTGTTAGGCAGCCCGATAGGCGCTCCGGCGGTTGAATTGCTTTCCCAAAGGGTTGGCGGCGACTTATGGCGGCTGGAAAACGAGATCCAGAAGCTTAGCCATCGCTGGCCGGGGCGGGAAATCACGGCCGTTGATGTTGAACGGAACGTGAACCCGCAGATTGATACCAATATTTTTAAAACCATTGACGCGGTGGCTGCCCGGGATAAGAAGGAGGCGTTAAGGCTTGTCAAAGAGCATCTCGATAGCGGCGACCATCCTCTTTATCTGCTGGCGATGATTGTGTCGCAGTTCAAAAATCTTGTTTCGGTGAAATCCGGCAACGGCGTTGGCGGCGCGGCCAGATTCGGTATTCATCCTTATGTTTTTAGCAAAACTGCTGCGCTTGCGCGACAGTTCGGGTCGGACGAATTAAAAGCCATTTATCGTAAAATTTGCCAAACCGATCTTGATATCAAGACCGGCAAGATCGGCCCGGAAGTGGGGTTGGATCTGCTGATCGCGAATATGTAATTTTTGGTTAAGCAATCAAAAACCCCTTCCTTGCGGAAGGGGTTTTTAGTATAAAAATTACGCGGCAGTTTTTGCGATCAGAGCGGCGATCCTTGATTTCCTCCGAGCCGCCGTATTGGGCTTGATCACGCCGGTCTTCGCGGCTTTGTCCAGGATTTTATAGATCGCGGGCAGATTTTTTTTGGCTTCTTCGATCTTTTTGCCGGCGGTAAGCGTTCTGGTTTCCTTCAAAAGAGACTTCATTTTTTGCTTGCTGGCTTTATTAACCGCCTGTCTTTTCAGATTTTGGCGCAAAGCTTTTTTGGCTGATTTGATGATTGGCATAGTTTTGGTTTATTTGCGATAAGCGATTATTAATGATTAAAATAAAAAACAAACTATTGCGTTCCGGCAATAATTTACACTATAACACTTTTTATTATTTTTGCAATGGCACCCGCCGGAATTGCTAAACGGGCGGCAAATCCAATAGGGTTTTGCCTTATCGGACATCTTAAGGGCAAAGCCGTATTGGATTTGCGTTTGAATAACTTAAAATGCGGGTTGCCAAGGCTGCATTTTGCGGGTTGTTCTATCTAAAACAGTTTTGGCGGCGAGTTTTTCGCAATGGCGATTCTGCCATGTTTGAGTTATAATTTATACAGAGGCAGTTCCCCAGGCTTGTCCTTGGAACCGATAAAAATATAAATTCGATAGCGGGAAGATTATATTGGAAGATTGAACCATGGCATTGAAACAACAAAATCAAAAAGTGGATTTTTTGATAAAAATGGCCGCGGCGTTTTTGATATTTTTGTGTTGTTCTTTTACGCCAAAAGCAACGGCCGCGGCCGGTTTTGATGATATTGCCGCAGGAATTTTTGACAGTTTCCGCGCCGTTTCGCGCCAATTTTCCGAAGCCGCGGGCGCGGTTCAATCCGAAATTGTTCCGGTGTTTTTTAAAACGGCTGACTTAGCCTCGATATTCGGCGGTATCAAGTGTTATTTTGGTTTTGGCTGCGCCGGAAAACAAAATGCGGCGGAGCCGCAAGAAAGCGGCGGCGCAGCGCAACCTGTTGCGGAAAGTTTTTTACGGGTCAGCGAACTGCAACCGGCGCTAGCGCCGGAATCCAAAAACCAGCCATCTTCATCTGAAGTCGGCCCAATGGCGGCTGTCCGGGAATACGCTTCCCCGATTGTCCAAGCCATCCAGCCGGTCAAAGAAATCCAAACCATCCGCACTGTCACCAACAACACTGTCACGGTGATCGTTGACGAGAGCACCAAGGCCAAGGTGGAACAACTTCTCCGTCAGCTGGATTCCGACCGCCCCAATTTCTCTGTGGGCCAGAGCTTTGCCATGCCGGCCGCTGTGGGCGGGACTTCCATCAATGTTGCCGGCGGATTATTCACGGTGGACGGTTCCGGCAACGCCCGCGCGCAAAACCTGGCTGCTTCCGGCAGCTTGGCCGTGCAGGGTAATTTCACCGTATCCGGCACCCAAACATATTCGGGCGCGGGCGAATTTACTGCGTCCACCACTGCCGCGGCGTTAACTGCGCTCCAGAACGGCGGCGGCCTGGCGCTGCGGGCGGATAATATCGCCCTCAAAGGATCGACTGTTTCCACCGCCGACGGCGGGTCGGTCAAATTCTTCGACACCGGAAACCATATCGATTCGGCCGGCAACCTGGTTTTGGCGGGCGGGATATCCGCCGCGTCATTAAACGCGGGGGCGGGCGCGATCCAGACAACCGGCGCGATTTCGGGGGCAACCGTGAACGGATTGGCGCTGGCAAGTTTGGCAACCGGATTCAGTGTTGCGGGCGGAACCGCCAGCACAACCCTGACAATGGATGCCGACGGGATGGCTTCCAACTGGAATACGGCCTTTGGCTGGGGAGACCATTCCCTGGGCGGATATCTGAAAGCCGACGGTTCAATCACCGGCGCCACTTCCGCGGCGCAAGCGTTCACCGGCGGCGTTAAAACCGGCAAGATATATCCG
>Ga0172379_10001038_pt1 | contig 59894 bp, 43 predicted proteins | sample GrowelOW334metaG_FD_119756 | JGI IMG/M metagenome (GOLD analysis project Ga0172379, IMG submission 119756) | Groundwater microbial communities from an aquifer near a municipal landfill in Southern Ontario, Canada - Groundwater well OW334 metaG | ecosystem: Environmental > Aquatic > Deep... | reverse complement strand
TCGACTCGCGTCAAGCGAGGCGAGCCCGCTTCGACTCGCGTCAAGCGAGGCGAGCCCGCTTCGACTCGCGTCAAGCGAGGCGAGCCCGCTTCGACTCGCGTCAAGCGAGGCGAGCCCGCTTCGCCGAATCGAGGTGAACAAAACTTGTTTTGTAGTTTTAGCGGCCAACACAAGTGTTGGTTTCCGCCAGACGGCGCGGCTTGGGAATCCGAGATTTGTTATGAGGCGTAGCCCTGGGCTTATGTCGCCATGGGCGGCAAAAAAGGACTCCTGGATTCCGCATCAAGCCTATCGTCAATAAACCAGTGCGGAATGACAAATTGAAAGGTTTTATTGATTTTTTGGTATTTAAAGAATTTAAAGTGTTGTTGGCATTGACAAATCTTGAAAAATAGACTAGGATTTAGAGTTCAAAACCACTGTGGTTTTGCAACCTCGCAGGGCAGGAGCGGCTGCCTCAGGTGTGCTACGTTGGTAGACACCGATTGTTCCTTGACTGGCGCGCAGCAATGAGCTGGCGCTAATGAGGAGATGGAAATGGATCTGAGTCAATTATTTGCAGTAGACCGAAGACAGGACTCAACGACGATAGCAATGAGTCCAAAGGATCCAGCAACTCGTTTTTGGTTGCTGGGTAGTTCAGTACCGACATCGGCTGATCTGGGTCAAGAAAGGGAGGGTACAATCTCTTTTGATCTGGCAGATCTGGGCACAGACCGCGGTGTAATCGCGATTTTTGTCAAATGGTCGGGGCCGCGAGGTAATTCTCTAAGCTATCCGGCTATCCTGGAAGTAAATCAGAATGGGATTGAATTGAGCAAAGCCTTCGTTTGCGATTCAGGACAGTTGGCCGAAATCGTAGAGGTTGTCTGCGCCCACATTGTCTATGTCTTGCGCGTGATCGCACGGGGTGAGAAAGGCCGGTTGGATGAGATCTTTACCACCCAGCCGGACGTGCCGGGCACGTCTCACGTTGCCGACGGCGACCTGCTTTGCCGCTTTTTGGCCGGTCGGGCGGAGCTCAAAGACCTGCAGGAAGCGGCTCAAGAGTGCATGGCCGAGAAAACGGCGCGAGAAGAGCTGGACGAGATCCGCAAGGCCATTGACGGAATAGAGGGTCGGTACGCTTCGGCGAGTTTGCTTGATGATGTCCAAAAGCTCATGGTGATTTACCGCCAAGCCGCGACCAGCTCACAGTCAAAGCCGCCGGTTGCAGAGGAAACTGTTACTAACCCGCAGTCAAAGCCGCCGGCACCAGTTATTTCTCCCGAAGATGTGGAAAAAGCGATTGCGGCTCGATTAAAGCCGTTTAGGAAAGGCAGTCTTTTGGCACGCATATTTGCGCGCCGTTTAAGAATGGCGCTCTCCGGTCCTCCGAAGTAAGGATGTCGAGCTGCCCTTGATACATTTTCCCCGGGAAACCTTGGTTTTCAAACCTTGGCTTTCCGGGGTCTTTTTTTGAACGGATGTGGTATACTTAAGTTGGTAAGTTGGCGCTGGAGAGTCGTTTAGTAAGTTTTTAAGTTGATAAGTTAATAAGTTGGTAGGTTTTAAGTTCAATTGCCTTATTAATATCTTTTTAATAATATGCAGTATGTTTTCATTTTAGGCCATAACCCCAAGCTTTCCGCGGCGGAAATTCTAGCGGTTTTGCCTCACGCCAAAGTCGTTGCCGAAACCAGTACTTTTTTGATTTTGGAAAATGAAGAAATTGACTGCCAGAAAATTTTAGCGCGGTTAGGTGGCACGATTAAAATCGGCACCATTATCGGCAGCCAAATCAGTAAAAAAGTAACGATAGAAAAATTGAAACAGATAAAAGCCGAAAACAAGCTTAACTTCGGCATTAGTTATTACGATGCTAAACCCGATAATTTCGGCATGGAAATTAAAAAAGAATTAAAAGACGCCGGCATCAGCTGCCGGTTAGTGGTCAGTCGAGACAAAGCTTTGTCATCGGTAGTGGTAACAAAAAATAAATGCCATGAATTTTTAATTTTAGGCAATAAGTGGCTGGGTGAAACCGGCGCGGTTCAGGAATTTGAAGACTATAGTTTCCGCGATTACGGCCGGCCAAGCCGCGATTTAGTCGCGGGCAGCATGCCGCCGAAGCTGGCGAAGATTATGATTAACTTGGCTCAGCTGCCAGTCGGCGAAACAATTTTAGATCCGTTTTGCGGCTCCGGCACGATGCTTCAGGAAGGGTTACTTTTGGGCTACAAAATGATTGGTTCGGATATTGCTGAAAAAGCGATTAAAGATACCAAGAAGAACTTAGAGTGGCTTTTGGAGAACAGAGAACAGAGAGCAGAAAACAGAGAACAGAGAACAGAGAACAGAAAACAGAAAACAGAAAATCCGCCTCTTCGGCGGGCAGGCAGAAATCAGTTTCAAGTTTTTCAAGTTGATGTTAAAAATGTATCCAGTAAAGTCAGTAATGTTGATGCCATTGTGACTGAACCGCATTTGGGCCCGCCGCTGCGAGGCAGTGAAGACCGGCACGAAGTTGAAAAAAATATTAAGGGCTTAGCCGAGCTGTATATTGAGGCGTTTTCCGAGTTTCGAAAGATTTTAAATAATGGCGGCAAAGTGGTGATGATTTTTCCGTCTTTTCGGGTGGGCAGCCAAATTTTAGAAATGCCGATTTTAGACCAAATCAAAAAACTTGGTTTTAGCCAAGTTAATGCCGATAAATTAATTTACAGCCGCGAAGGCCAGAAAGTCTGGCGGCAGATTTATATTTTTAAGCGTCAGTTCTGATTCAAAGTTTATCTTTTTTCCCCTCACCCACTGAAAAGTGACTTGAACCCTCTCCCCGCTGAAGCGGGGCGAGGGGAATTGATAAAATCTAGACATCGGTTCGGAAATAGACGGTATCGCCGTCTTGCATGACGTAGTCTTTGCCTTCAATCCGAACCAAACCAAGCTCTTTAGCCTTGGCTTCGCTGCCGGCTTTGAGCAAGTCCTGCCAGTTGATGATTTCGGCGCGGATAAAATGGCTTTCAAAATCAGTATGAATGACGCCGGCGGCCTGGGGCGCTTTCGTCCCTTTTTTGATCGTCCAAGCGCGCGATTCGGTCGGGCCGGTGGTTAAAAAAGTAATCAAATCCAAAGTTTCGTAAGATTTTTTAATCAGGCGGTCTAAGCCCGAGGAATTTAATTTTAACTCTTTGAGGTATTCTGCGGCTTCCTCTGGCGAAAGTTCGGACAGCTCAGCTTCAATTTTAGCCGAGGTCGTAATGTAATCGGAATCGTCTACGACCTTATCTTCGTCAACGTTCAAAACATAAAGCATCGGTTTCATCGTCAATAAATTCAATTCGCGAGCCATTAATTTTTCTTTTTCCTCGGTAATAATTTCATTCGCCAAATGGCCGGCTTCCAGTCCGGTTTTTAGTTTAGCCAAAACCGACTGAAGTTCTTTGGCCTCTTTTAAATTGGCGCGCAAGTCTTTGTGGTTTTTGGAAATTCTTTTGTCAACCGTCTGTAAATCGGCAAAAATTAATTCCAAATTAATAGTTTCTTTGTCCGACTCCGGATCGACTTTGCCATCAACATGAATGACGTTATGATCCGAAAATTCTCTCAAGACTTGGGCAATGGCGTCAACTTCCCGGATGTGGGCTAAAAATTGGTTGCCTAAACCCTGGCCTTTGTGGGCGTCTTTGACCAAGCCGGCGATATCAACGAATTCGACGGTAGTGTAAACGGTTTTAGCGGAATTGGATAATTTTGACAGTTGATCCAAGCGCTCGTCCGGTACGGTAACCACGCCAACGTTGGGCGCGATGGTGCAAAAGGGGTAATTAGCGATATCAACTTGTTTTTTGGTTAAAGCCTTGAAGAGGGTGCTTTTGCCGACGTTGGGCAGGCCGACGATGCCAATGGAGAAAGACATGAGTGAAATTATAGATTATGAATTATAAATTCAGGAGGCAAGGTTAGTTTAGCAGGGAGGAGAATTTTTTTCAATCGCCGATGGAAAAATGTCCCAGCCGGGGGAAACAAGCAGCTGAGAATCCTTATTTTTGAATTAAGTTTTAGGGTTATCAGCCTAAAAAATTTACCTTGACATTAAGGGTGATTTTTTGTTAATTTAAAGGCACTTGCAAGTCCCTGCCCGCCTCTGTTACTTGGTAAACTTGTGGTTACGACGAGGCAAGGAGGGACTTTGTTTTTTGACATTTTGAATTTGGATGAAGTTTGGGATAGAAACTGAGGGTAGAGGAGAAAGATCATGATTGCATTGACTGATGGTAAAAAATGGCTGACCGAAGCTTTGGATGCTTTGACCGCTGTTGAAAGGAAAAAAGGCAATCTGAATTTACAGATGCCTGGTGATCCCCGCTACCAACCCAATGATTTACGGCCTTACCTCGGCTACGATCAGTGGGCTGGCTGGCTCGTCATTGTCGAATGGTTTTGGCTTTTGACTTTGGCCAAAATTGGTGTTATGCCGAAACAGCATGCTAAGTACCTGACGGTTCGTCGGTTACAGAAATTGCTTTTCAGTATCACGACGACGATGCAGGACTACGAAGAAAAGCAGGCGCTGAACAAAACCAACCACGACATCCTGGCTTTACTGCGGCTGATGCGGAAGTATCTGCCGCCGGAACTGCAACGTTGGCTGCACTTTGGCGCGACGTCGTATGACATTATTAACACGGCATACGCGTTGCAAATTGCCAAGACCTACGATCTGGTTTTCTGGCCGAAGCTTTGCGAAGTTGATGAGCTCTGGCGGCAAAGGATTGCCGAAAATGCCGAAGTGGTTTGCGCCGGTCGGACTCATTTACAGACCGCCTTGCCGGTAACTGTCGGTTTTTGGCTGGCGAATCTGCATAGCCGATTTGTCCTGACGGCGCGGCAAGCCGGCCGGTATGCTCATGAAGTGCCGGGTAAGGTTTCCGGTGCGGTTGGCAGTTTTGCCGCGCAGCGGGAGCTGTTTGGCGATGTCAATGCCGAAAAAATGATGCTGGATTTGCTTGGCTTGCCGCAAGCGGCCATTACAACCCAGATCACGCCGCCGGAAGGTGCCTATCGCTGTTACAGCGAAATGGTTTTGCTTTCCGGTGCGATGGCTAACCTGGGTGAAGATGTCAGAATTCTGCAATCGTCAATGTGCGGCGAATTGACTTCGGCGTCTTCGTCCTCTTCGACGATGGCGCACAAGATGACTAATCCGATTGCGGCCGAAAATGACGCCGGCATGCACGTTATTGTCATTGCCGCTTTCAATCGGCTGCTGCTGACTTTGGTTTGTGATTTGCAGCGTGATCTACGATGGTCTTGCGTGATGCGGGGTTATTCCGAAGTTATGGTCTACACGTATGAACAGATGTTAACCACGCTGCGGATTTTGAAGAGTCTGGTGATTGACTCTGAACGTTGTCGGCAAAATTTTGCCGTCGATGCTAATGTCGTAATGGCTGAGCTGCTCTATTTGTCTTTGCAACAGCAGGGCTTTATCGGCGCTCACGAGTTTGTCAACCGGACCGTGGTGCCGTTAGCGCGTTTGACGAATCAGGACTTGGGAATGGCGATGGACTCATTGGTCGGTCAGAAAGAAAATAAAGCCATTAGGCGAGCCTGGAAGAAAGTTCCGGTCAGTACTAAGGAATTGCTGCGTAACCCGCAACTCTATGTCGGCGACGCAGTCAAGATTGCGCAAGCGGAAGCGGAAAAAACCCTCTGGTGGGAAGCAGGGGAATAGGAAAGGAGCGATGAAGATGAGAGTGACTAGAGATGGGATTACCTATTACACTGCCAGAATCTCCGGTGTCGGGGTAATTGAGGATAGCGGCCGTTTTTTGGTTACGATGGCAAGTGGTGAAACGGATTTGGTTCTTGTTGTAAACCGATTCGAAGCCACTGCCATTCGTCTGGCGTTGGATTGTAATAAGCCGCCTCGGCCGCTAATACATGACCTGGTTGCCAAAACAATGGTCGGGAGTTCGACTAGAGCCGAAGTTCTTATCTCCGAATTAGTAGATGGCACCTTTATCGGCCAGCTTATTTATTCGGAACCGGAAAAGGAAACCTTAACTCGGATTGACTGCCGGCCCGGTGATGCAATCGCTGTAGCCCTTCGGGTGGTTGGTTGTCAAATCTTAGTAACCGAAGAGGTTTTGCAACATGCCGATGGTCTGATAGTGGCAATGCTTGAAGAAGCGTCTGCTGATCAGTGTGCTGGTTGTGGCGCTAAAGAAGAACAACCCTAAGCTCCTAATGCAGGAGCAAGAAAAAGGAGAAGGAAGCGATGAGTGAAACAGATAAATGGGCGCTATTAAGCGTCTACAGTAAGGACGGTATTACCGGGTTTGCCCAAAAGCTAGTTGGTTTGGGCTGGCATCTTCTGGCTTCAGGTGGTACTTGTCGCCATTTGCGTGAGGCTGGACTGGAAGTCAAAGACGTGGCCGATCTGGTCGGCGGCGGTGCGATTTTGGGTCACCGGGTAGTGACTTTATCGCGTGAAGTTCACGCCGGCCTTTTGGCCCGTGATTGTCAGGAAGACCGAGACGAACTGGCCAGACTGAACATTCCCCGGATTGAGATGGTCTGCTGTGATTTCTATCCGCTCGCCGAGGAAATCGCCAAAGCGGGTGTAACGGTTGACGCTGTCGTGGAACAGACTGATATCGGCGGACCAACCATGGTTCGGTCGGCAGCCAAAGGCGGTCGGATCGTTATTTGTGATCCCGAAGACCGAGCCTTGGTTACTGAGTCGCTCAAGACCATTGGCGACGTTGACGCAAAAACCCGTCAATACCTGCGGGCTAAGGCCGAAGCGATCGTGTCTGGTTATTGCCTTGACGCCGCCCGTTTTCACAGTGGTGGCGAATTTGATGGTGTGGTTGGTCAACGGTTGCGTGAGGTGGCTTATGGGGAAAATCGTGACCAGAATCCGGCGTATCTGTATGGAAACCTGTCGCCGAGACCGCATGATCCGCTGGCGTTAGCCAGGTTTTCCGTTGTTTCTGGCAATCCCAGCTACATTAGCTTTGCTGATGGTGATAAAGCCATCAGCATCCTGCGGTTTTTGGCTGAGTCATTTCGCCGTAACTTCCACGGCACGGTGCCTTATATCGCCGTGATTTGTAAACACGGCAATCCGTGCGGTGCGGCATTTGATTGGAAATATCCGTACGTGGCTTTGCAGAATGCTTTGCTCGGCGATCCGATCGCGTGCATGGGCGGCGAGCTGGTAACCAACTTTGAAATTACCGATGAATTGGGTACGGCGATTTTTGCCGTGCCGAAAGATCTGGTTAACTTGGTGGGGCGGAAGAATTGGGGGTTAGACGTGATTTTTGCTCCCGAGTTTTCAGCCACCAGTATTGAATTGCTCGGCAAGCGGGAGAAGCGCCGGTTGTTTTCCAATCCAGTATTACTTGATCCGCCGATGTCGTCGGAAGTTTGGATGCGGCGGCCGGTTCCTAGCGGCTGGCTCCAGCAGAAAGCGCCGTGGTTTATTTTCGACCAGAGCAGCCTTGATATCACTTGGCGGACAACAGAGGAGCAGTTCGTTTCTGTTCAGCTAGGCAATCTTTTATTGGCACAGGTAATAACTTGGCGGGCTACTAGTAACACGGTTGCTTTAGCCAAAGATAGCATGCTTATCGGTTTGGGTTGTGGCCAGCAGGATCGCATTGCCTGCGTTCAGCTTTGTCTGGATCGCGCCAGACGTTCCGGCCACGATACAAACGGTGCGGTCTTTGCTTCCGATGCCTTCTTTCCGTATGCTGAACACGGGTTTGAGGGCGAACCATTGGAAGGTCCAGAACTTTTGGTGCAAGCCGGTTGTGTCGGCGGCGTAGTTCCGGCCGACGGCAAAGAGCTGCCCAAAGTGCAGGAGTACTTTTCGAAAAATGGCGTTTCGGTGGCTTACTTGCCGCCGGAAGATCGCGGTTTTGCCGGCCATTAAGCCTCGCCAAGAGGCGGAGGGAGTATCTCGACCAGTTAGACTTGTCAATATAAGACGAGCTTAGCTGGTCTTTTTTTTAATATTTGTCCGCGAGGTGAAGCCGAGCAGTTACAAATACTAATCCCGCACCAAGTTCCTAATTAAACATGATTATTAATCTTACCAGCCGATAATTGAGTTTATTTCAGGTAAGGCGATCTTTGCGCCAACTAGACGATAATATTAATTAAAGCCGGTTCGCAAACTTGGAGCGGGATAAGCTGGGTTCTCCACGCAGGCCGGACTTTAGTCCGGCAGCTTAACTTGACTAGTGGAGAGCCCGCTCCGACTCGCGTCGAGCGAGGCGAGCCCGCTCCGACTCGCGTCAAGCGAGGCGAGCCCGCTCCGACTCGGAAGCGATCGGAATCGAGGCGAGCCCGCTTCGCCGAATCGAGGCGAGCCCGCTTCGACTCGGAAGCGATCGGAATCGAGGCGAGCCCGCTTCGCCGAATCGAGGCGAACAAAACTTGTTTTGTAGTTTTAGCGGCCAACACAAGTGTTGGTCTCCGCCAGACGGCGCGGCTTGGGAATCCGAGATTTGTTATGAGGCGTAGCCCTGGGCTTATGTCGCCATGGGCGGCAAAAAAGGACTCCTGGATTCCGCCTCAAGCCTGTCATCAATAGACCAGTGTGGAATGACAAATTAAAATATTTTTGATTTTTTGGGTATTTAAGGGACAAAAAATTTTCGAATTGCCTTGACATTGAGCGGTTTTTTTGCTAATTTAAAACCGGTTTCGGGTCTTTTTTAGAGGCTCGCTTTTGCCGCTTGATAAGCTTGGGGCGACGGCGGGGCAAGGAAAGGCTTTGTTTTTTGACATCAATTCAGTAGAAGAGTTAATTATCTCTACTGTTAGAGTATAGCTGAACAGACTTTCTGTTTTGAGATTTGGGCTAACCTAGTTGAGAGGGAGAAAAGCGATGAAGAAAAAAGTCGGAAGGAATCAAGTTCTTCAGGCTGGTGTGGTTGGCGGTCATCAGGCCTTTATTGCGTCCCACCATGAAGCCGCGATTTTCATGTCGGGGACGCGCCGGGTAGTTTATGCCGCCTTGCACCAGGATCCGGAGACTGCTCTGGCGGCGGCTAAGCAGTGGCGCTATCCACTGCACGGCTATGCCAGTTGGCAGGAGATGCTGGCTCACCAGCAAGGCTTGCCGGCAAATGACCGGATTGATTTCGCGGTCATCACGACGCCAAACTTCTGTCATTTTGAACAGGCAATGGCGTTTGTGAAAGCTGGAATTCCGGTCGTCTGCGAAAAGCCGATGACTATGACTGTGGCGGAAGCCGATGAATTGACCGCGGCGGTTGTTAAGACCGGGGTGCCATTCATGTTGATGCACGGCTATTGGGGCCATTGGACCGCGCGTTTTGCCCGGTTCATTATCCAGCAAGGTTTGATTGGCCGGGTGATCAAAGCCACGGCCGAATACGACCAAGATTGGCTAGTAACTCAACTGGAAAAAATGGGAAACCAGCAAGCCGAATGGCGTACCGATCCGGCTAAGGCCGGTATGAGCGGCTGCGGCGGCGACATCGGTACGCACGCGCTGATGCAACTGGAATTTGTGACCGGATTGCCTGTCAGTCAGATTAGCTTTGCCCGGCTAGCCAGTTTGATTGGTCAACGCCGACTCGATGACGACTTTACGGTCTGCGCCCAGTTGGCTGACGGAACGCCATTTGATATCCGGGCGTCGCAAGTCCGGGTGGGTCATAAAAACCATTTGCAGTTCGAAGTCAACGGCGACAAAGGTAGTGTCATTTGGGATCAGGAAAAACCCGAAGAGCTGACCGTCTGTCGGATTAACAAACCGGATCTGGTATATTGGCGCGGCAATGTCTGCGCCCATGACGGATTTTTGAAAGCCGTGCCAAGAGAGCTACTCAAAACTTATTGGCCCAGTGGTCATCCGGAAGGATTGCATGACGCCTGGTGTCGGCTCTATGACTTTTTCGAAGTCGATGTCCGGCGCTATTACCGCGGTTTACCCTCAATCCACGCCGGAGTAAACTATGCCGGTGTTGAGAATGGTGTTAGAGGTATGCGCTTCATTGAAGCGGCAGTAGAGTGTGCCCAAAACGGTGCGCCGATAGCGGGCCGGATTATCTAACGTGGATGCTAAAAACCGGTTCATGTCTATTGTGAGACTTGATCGCCGGCAGGCAAAACTCAAAGATGAAAGGAACTATCATGAATGAAACAGGTGTTACTCGCAGTGCTATTCGATCTGCCTTGGTCAGTCAGGGCTTAATGGTCAATAAGGTCGGTAAGGTTCGCGTCATGGTCGAAGTCGGCGGCGGCATACTATTGATGGTTGCCAGCGACGAAGTATCGGCCTTCGATTGGAACCAGACTCCGGCAGTCCCTGGCAAGGGCAAGATTTTGACCGACCTTTCGCTTTTGGGATTGCAGTTTGCCCAAGGTCTGGGACTTTCGACCCATCTGATTTCCGGAGTGTGGGATGAGATTGTGAAGCTTCGTCCCACGCTCAAGTCGCTGGCCAAGATTTTGGCCGGTCGAAGCATATTGGTACGCAAGGTCGAAGCCTTGCCAGTGGAGTGCGTGGTTCGTGGCTACTTGCTTGGTTCGGCCTTGACCGATTACCAAAAGACTGGTTTGGTCTGCGGGATTAAATTGCCCGAAGGCCTGCAACTAGCCAGTCCGCTTGAGCCGCCGATTTTCACTCCAGCCACTAAGGCACGACAGGGTCTGCACGACGAGAATGTTTCATTTGGGAAAGCCGTGGAAATTCTGGGTCGGCGGACTGCCGTCGCTATTCGAGAGCGGAGCCTGATGCTTTATTCCGCCGCTGCCCTTTGGGCGTTGCGACGCGGTATCAGCCTCCTCGACACCAAGTATGAATTCGGCCGCACCCGTGATGGGAAACTGATTCTTATCGACGAAGTGCACACGCCGGATTCGTCGCGTTTCTCGCCGGCCGCTGGAGTCGTGGTTGGCAGGTCGCCAGTCAGTTGGGATAAACAAAATTTGCGCGACTGGTTGACACAGTTTGGCTGGAACAAAAATTCCCCGCCGCCGAGGCTTCCGGATGAAGTTGTCAGCAATACGCGGAAAGCCTATCTCGAAGCTTATCGTCACCTTATGGGACGAGAATTCGTCGCCTAAGCTCGGCGGGAGTCTATTGCCATAGACCAAATGTTCGACGATTACGTCGGCTGAGGTCGCGCAACAGGAGGAAAACTATTCTGACCAGCTACTTGTCGTTTAAGACGAGCTTAGCTGGTCTTTTTTTTAGTATTTGTCTGTGAGGCGAAGCCGAGCAGTTACAAATACTAAGTTTTAGTGCGGGGTTATCCGATTGGTAGCACAAGTGCGATGCAGCCCGGAGAACCCGCTTCGACTCACGTTAAGCGGGCGGTTGAGTCGAGGCGAGCCCGCTTCGCCGAGTCGATTCCGAGTCGAAGCGAGGCGAGCCCGCTTCGCCGAATCGAGGCGAGCCCGCTTCGACTCGCGTCAAGCGAGGTGAACAAAACTTGTTTTGTAGTATTAGCGGTCAACACAAGTGTTGGTCTTTAGACGACACAGCTTGGAGACTGAGACTTGTCTTGAGGCTTAGCCTGGAAATTAAAACAGCTATACGCCGAATTGTCATCCTGAGGCCGGAGGCCGAAGGATCTCGGTTTGTCTCATTGAGTCGAGATTCTTCGTTCTGGTCGCCTACCTGCCATCACGGCCGGCGATCGGAACTCAGAATGACAAATTTTTTTTCGCACTTGCATACAGCACTTTGACTTTTTTGCCCGCCAGCGCTACGCTTTTAGTATATGGATCAAGAAAAAACCGCTAAAAAAACCGAGCCGATCAAAGGAAAACCAATTGGCAAAATCACCCATTATTTTAACAAAATCGGCGTGGCCGTTTTGGTGCTAACTAGTGATTTAAAGGTTGGCGATACTATCGTCATTGCCACTGCTCAGGGTGATTTTTCCCAGCCGGTTGATTCGATGCAGGTTGAACACAGCCAGGTAATTTCAGCCAAAGCCGGCGATTCAGTCGGTTTGAAAGTCAGCCAGCCGGTGAAAGTCGGCGATTTGGCGTATTTGAAAGACTAGGCTGAAATCAATAAATAAAAAAATCAGAGATAAGTTCTATCTCTGTCTCTTATTTCTTATTTTTTATCTCTTATTTCTGATTTCTGATTTAAACAAATGGTTTTACAAAAGTATAAAAAGAAAAGAAATTTTACTAAAACGCCGGAGCCAAAAGCTTTGGCCAAAATTAAAAGTTTAAACCGTTTTGTCGTTCAAAAACACCAGGCCAGCCACTTGCATTATGATTTTCGGCTGGAGCTGCCCGCCGAAGTTGACTTTGGAAAAATTGTTTTAAAATCTTGGGCCGTGCCGAAAGGGATACCGGTTGTACCGAAAATAAAACATTTGGCCGTGGCCGTGGAAGACCATCCGGTCAGTTACCTTAATTTTTCCGGCATCATTCCCGAAGGCAATTATGGCGCGGGCAAAGTGGAAATTTGGGATCAGGGCAAGTTTAAGTTGCTGGAATCTACGCTCAAGTCTTTGAAGTTTGAGCTTAGGGGGAAAAAACTGAAAGGCAATTACGTTTTGTTTCAGCTGAAAGGCAAAAATTGGCTGCTGTTTAAAATGGTAAAATGATATATAATATAGCTAAGGAGGCAGGTATGAAAAAAATTATTAAAATTATGTTTTTAGCCAGTTGCGGTTTTTTTATTTTAGCCGGCTGTGAGCTGGCGAATAATCCGGTTGCTAATTTTGCGGATTACGTTACGGGCAAAGTTCAGATTGAACAAAAATTGCAGGCGGATAAAACTTTGGCGACCGTTAAATGCCAGGAACTATGCCAAAATATTTTATCTTCCGACGGCGAAAATATGGCCGTTGGTCCCTGTTTAAATAATGAGATTATTCCGGATTGGGTTTGCGACGTGGCTCATTCGCCGCGAACGCCGGAGGATAATGATCCAAAAAACCAATGTTCGAATTTTCGCGACGGCAAGGCTCATCACTACGTGGAAATTGACGGCAATTGCAATTTGATAAAAAATTATTAATTAATAACCGATACTAACCATCCCGATTACTTTAATTACCAAAAATATTTAAATTGGGATAATTAGTATCGCTATTTTAAAACTTATGGTAAAAAATTGGATTACCGCGATTGCCTTAGCCTTGGGGCTTTGGGTGGTCATGTTTATCGGTGTTTCGGCCTTAATGGTCGCGCCGTTACCAGCAATTTGGCAGAAAATTTTAGAAATTGTCCTGTCGGGCGCGGCCAGCTTTATTTTGGCCCGGATTTATTTCAAGAAAAACCCGGGTGAGCTAAAAGACGGCTTAGCTTTGGGCGCGGTTTGGTTTTTGGTCGGCGGAGTTTTAGATTTATTAATTACGGTTCAATACGTCAAAGCTGGCGCCGGCTACTTTGCCGGCTTAAAAACATTTTATGGCATGTGGAATTTATGGGTTGGATTTTTATTAATGTTTGCCGGTGTTGTTTTGGCGGCGAAAATGACTCATGGCGGCGAAATTGCCAAAATGCCAAATCAACCGCAGCCGCCAATAATGCCCAAAGTTTAAAAATTCTAGGTACTAAAAAAGGCCGGGAAAATTTCTCAGTCTTTTTTAGTAAATTCAGCTATTGATTATTTTTTGCCAGTTCGTAAACATTTTTTAAAAGCATCGCGACTGTCAGCGGGCCAATGCCGCCCGGCACCGGCGTGAGAAAACCCGCTACTTCGGCGACCTCAGGACTAGCGTCGCCGACAAATTTATTTTCACCAATTAAATTAGTGCCGATGTCGATGATAATTGCCTCCGGCTTGACCATATTTTTGGTGATGAATTTTTTCTGGCCCAAAATAACAACTAAGACATCCGCTTGTTTGGTCAGGCCAGCCAGGGCGCGGTCGGGTTTGCTGATTTTAACTTTTAAACCTTGGTTTTCCAAATCTTTTTTTAGAGCTTCGGCAAAAATTTCGCCCTTAGCGACAATGACGGCATTTTTGCCGGCTAAATTTTGGCCGGTGGCTTTCAGCGCTTCATTAACGGCGCCAATTAACGGCGGCGTAATCGGGCTTTGGTCGGCTAAATAATCTTTTTGGTTTTGTGAATGGAAACCGTCAACGTCTTTGGCCGGTGAAATTTGGTTAATAATTTTTTCTCGGTCAAAATTTTTGGGCAAAGGCAGCTGGACAATGATGCCGTCGATAGCTTGATCATTATTTAAAAAATCAATCATTTCCAAAACCTCTTTAGCCGTGGCCTGGGGGCAGCATTTCTGGCCGCAGTAGTAATCATTAAAAACCACGCCGATTTTTTGGGCGGCTTTCTTTTTGTTTTTGACGTAAAGATGCGAAGCCGGATCGTCGCCGACTAAAATCACGGCTAAGCCAGGCTGGCGTTTTAGGCCAGTAATTTTGGTCTTTAAGTCTAGTAGGATATTTTCGGCAATGGTTTTGCCGTCGATTATTTGAGCAGGCATGTAAACAAGATAAGTGGTAAGCGAGATAAGCAAGATAAGCGAGATAAGCGAGATAAGCAAGATAAGTGGCTTATCTTGCCGAAAACTTAAAATTTAGCTTGCTTAAATTGTCATTCCTTCGTACACGGGAAATTCTTCGGTCAGCTGAGTAACCGTATTTTTCAGTTCTTTGATTGTTTCGTCGCTGGTTGGATTTTTTAAAACTTTGGCGATAATTTTGCCGATAATTTCCATCTGCGGTTCTTTCATCCCGCGGGTGGTTACCGCCGGCGTGCCGATTCGAATGCCGGACGGTTCAAAGGCCGAACCCGGATCATAAGGAATCGTGTTGCGGTTAGTGTAGATGCCGCCGGCCGCTAAAGCTTCGGAGCCGAGCCGGCCGGTAATTTTTAGCGGCCCGCAGTCAATTAGCATTAAATGATTATCCGTGCCGCCGGAGACTAACCTAATGCCTTCGGCCATCAAAACCGCGGCTAAGGCTTTGGCGTTTTTGGCAATTTGCGAAGCGTAAATTTTGAACTCAGGCGTGGAAGCTTCGGCAAAACAGACAGCCTTGGCGGCAATGATATGTTCTAGCGGCCCGCCTTGCATGCCGGGGAAAATCGCTTTGTCAATGGCTTTGGCGTAATTTTCTTTGCACAAAATTATGGCGCTGCGCGGACCGCGCAAAGTCTTATGAGTCGTGGTCATGACAAAATCCGCATACGGAAACGGGTGAGGGTGATCGCCGGAAATGCAAAGTCCGACAAAATGGGAAATGTCAGCGAGCAGCGTGGCGCCGATTTCATCGCAGATTTCACGGAAGGCTTTGAAATCAAAAATACGGGGATAAGCCGTGGCGCCGGTAACAATCATTTTTGGTTTTTCTCTTAACGCCTGTTCCCGGATTTCATCCATGTCAATTAGTTCCGTATCTTTTTTGACGCCGTATTGAACGAAGTTATAAAGCTGGCCGGAGAGGTTGACCGGATGGCCGTGGGTCAAATGGCCGCCCTGGTCAAGCTTCATGCCCATGACTTTGTCGCCGGGTTTGAGCGTGGCCAGGTAAATGGCCAAATTAGCCGGACTGCCGGCGTTCGGCTGGACATTGGCGTGCTCGGCGTTGAATAGAGTTTTCGCCCGGTCAATGGCCAATTGTTCTACCTGGTCAATGAATTGGTTGCCGGTGTAATAGCGTTTATTGGGGTAGCCTTCGGAATATTTATTGGATAAAACCGTGGCCATCGCTTCTAAAACCGCCACCGAAGCGTGGTTTTCCGAAGCAATCATGACTAAGCCATTTTGCTGTCGGCCGATTTCTTTTCGGACCAAGTCGGCAATTTGGGGGTCTTGTTTGGGGAGTTGTTCGTAGATCATATATTTAGGAAATTAGGGATTAGGGATTAGGGATTAGGAATTAGGTAGTTATTTAAGTTTAGCAAACAAAAAACCGCCTGTAAAACAAAAGATTTTTCGGCGGCCTGAGTTAATTTGTTATTTGAATTCAAGGGATTCAAAAATCATGTCGGTTGTTAATCTTAGCTTATTGAATTTTTATATTCATCAACCACTGGTTTAATATTAGGCGAACAGTCAGCCGGCAGATTATTAATGTCTAGCCATTGGTAATCTAAAATGTAGTCAGCCGGTTTGATTTCTTCGCTGGTCATTTCGGCTAAATAATGGATTAAAATTATCACTTCGTCAGCTTGCCAAATTACCATGGGTTTAAGCGGCCTGATCAATTTGACGTCAAGACCCATTTCTTCTTTGGCTTTTTTACAGGCCCAGTTTTCCAAATCGCCGGTGGCTTCGTAAATATCGCCGCCGGGGAATTTCCAAAGCCTGCCTTCGCCGTGTTTATTGAGTAAAACCTTGCCACCCTTAATAATCACCGGGCCGGCAGCAATGATGACGTTATTAAATTTGTAGTTATCGTTTTTCATCGTTTTTATTATATAACGGGAAATTGGCCTTGACAAGCTATTTTGAAAAGAGTATGGTATAAGGTTATTATTTTAGACATGTCCTTTGATTACCTTAGTTGCCGTGGGTATGACCATGGCTTAAACATAGGCAGAAACGGCGGCGCATAATACGCGCAAGCCAAACAAAAAGGAGTGGTACTACGATGACGAATACGGATGGATTGGCGGCCGCACCGGTAACGGCAGAAGCGGCTGGAGTAGTATTCCCGGCGCATCAAGGCGGCGGCGGTAATGCCTGCCTCGGCACTTGTCGCGGGAGTGGTTACTTGCGCTTGCACGACGGCCGCGCCGTCATGTGCACACCCTGCGGAAAGGATGGCTGTGCTTTCTCAGTCCCGATCAATTTCATGGGACCGGTTGATCCCAAGAGGTTGCCGTGCACGCAAGGCTTGGCAGCCGTCATTAATGTGCCGGGCGGTGGAGAGAAGACGTTCGATCTTTCCGTCGTCGTCGAGGAACGCTTTAAGCCGATGCAGTAGCTTGAAGCGTAAGTTCTACGTGGTCCAGTCTCAGGATTGGATCACTTTTTTTTAACCCCGCACCAAGCTTTGTCCCTTTTATAAGATTTTAACCAGGTAAGTTCCTTCCAGTTTATAGCTTAATTTTTGGTAATATTGCCGAACGCCAATTCCGGAAATGACGGCGATCCTTTTTAGCTTATTTTTTCTAGCAATTTTTTCAGCCTCAAAAATCAATTTTTTACCCAAACCTAAGTGCTGGACTTTTCCGGCCTGGCCTAATGGCGCCAGTTCGCCGTAGGTATGCAGCTCGCGGATAATTGCCGCGCCTTTTAATTCGTCGATAAAGTTTTCGTTGGCATTATCGTTTATCCTCAAGCGCAAAAAAGCATAAAGAATTTTCCGGTTTTTTGACTCATAACTCAAAAAATATTCAATACCTTCCGATGCTTGGTATTTTTTAGTAAATAGCTTTAAACTTTTAACTTTTCCGCCTTTGGCGGAAAACCCTGAACTTTTTTGGTGTCCGGCTTCGCGGCAGCGGATGCATTTGCAGCCTTTGAAATCATTGGCAATAATCTGGCGAAGATTGGTAATCTTGTTGCCGGCAACAATGCTTTCGGCCGGAATATCGCGGATTAACCGGGTAATTCGGACGTAGCTCGGGACAGTTTTTTTAATTTTAATCAGCAAGTCTTTCAATTGTTTGTCAGAATAGGGTCGAAACTTTTTTTGCCGGTACCAGCGGCATAAAACGGAATTTTTGGTAACAATGCAGGGATAAATTTTCAGCAGATCCGGCTGGAAGTCGGAATCGGAAAAAAGCCGTTTAAACATCTTCAAATCCAAAGCCGGGCTGCTGCCGGGCAAATTCGGCATCAAATGGTACATCACTTTGAAACCGGACTGCTTGAGCAATTTGGTGGCCTCGATTGTTTGTTTGACAGTCTGGCCTCTTTTGTTTAGTTTTAAGATAGGATCATAAATACTCTGAACGCCCAATTCAAGGCGGGTGCAGCCGAGTTTGCGCATTCGCTTGATTTCTTCGGTATCAATTAAATCCGGCCGGGTTTCCAAAGTCAAGCCGACGCAGCGGTGTTTCGCCGTTTCGTTTAATTTCTGGGCGGCGGCCAAAGTTTTCGCGCTTTTGCCGTTTAAGGCGTCAAAACATTTTTTGATAAACCAAGTCTGGTAATTTTTTGGGTAAGCCGTCCAGCTGCCGCCCAAAACAATCAGCTCGACTTTGTCGGTTGAATGGCCGTTATTGGCCAAAGCTTTGAGGCGAACCTTGACTTGCTTGAACGGGTCAAATTTAGTGCCTTTGGCTCGGGCCGCGGCCGGTTCGTTGGAAAGATAGCTTTTCGGCATGCCGGGTTCATCGGGGCAATAGATGCAATGACCCGGACAAGGATAGGGTTTGGTCAAAACGGTAATGGGAGCCACGCCGGATAATGTTCGGATTTCCCGTTTGCGAAAAAAAGTTTCCAAAGCTGGGTTTGGTTTAATCGCTTTCTTTTTTAAAAGCTGACGGTAAATCCTGAATAAATCGGAGTTTAGCGGCGGCGCGATTTTTTGCCGGTTGGACAGCTGGCGTTTAAGATTCAAAAGATTAGCCCGGGAGTTTACCCTGGCTTTGATTAGGCTTTTGACGATGATGGTTAGTTTTTTATTCATTTTTTATGTGTCATTCTGAGGGAGTCTAGGCATAAATTTGGACGACCGAAGAATCTCACACACTCGAATAGTTAGAGATTCTTCACCCCGACTGCATACTAACTGCGTTGCTGCGTCGGGGTTCAGAATGACAAGAAATTAGTTTATGAAACTGCAAACAGCGCAAAAAATATTAGAACAGACGAAGAATAGCTACGACGCGATTGCTTCGGATTTTAACCAGACCAGAAGCTATCTTTGGCCCGGGCTGAAGGATTTTAAAAAGTATGTTCAGCCGAGGGATAAAGTCTTAGATTTAGGCTGCGGCAACGGTAAGTTGCGTCTGTTATTTAAAGATATGCCGCTTGATTATTTCGGTGTTGATAGTTCAAGCGAGCTTTTAAGCGTAGCAGAAAAAAGATTAGATTTCAAGCTGAACAGCCAAAAATTTATTCAAGCGAATGTTTTCAAGCTGCCTTTCTCTGATAACTATTTTGACGTAGTTTTTCTAGTCGCCGTTTTGCACCACTTGCCCGGCCGGGAATTAAGGTTAAAAACTCTGGCGGAAATCAAAAGAGTTTTGAAACCGGGCGGAATTTTAGTAATGACTAACTGGAACCGCTGGCAATTAAACTACCTGCATTATATCATCAAACACGCCTGGCTAAAACTAATCGGCCATAGTGACTTGGATTTTAAAGACATCTATTTGCCCTGGATGAAAGGCAAAGCTTTCCGCTATTATCACGCTTTTACTTTAGGCGAGTTAAAAAGATTATTCAGCCGGTCTGGTTTAAAATTAGAAAAAAATTATTTAGCTTTTTGGTCCGGTGGTCGGGCGGCGAGGTTTGATTATTTTAAAGCCGCCAATCTTGTCAGTATTGCCAAAAAATGATAATATAATACTAATAAAAAGCCGATAATTAACATTATAAAATTTATGAAAAAATTTAAAAAGTTATCAATTTTTATTCTAGCGGGTCTTTTTTTTATTACCTTGCCGGTTTTAGTTTTTGCTGCGAAAAATCAGCCGGATTCGGTCGGACCCGATGAAATCATTGAAGGCAATTTTATCAAAGCCGGTGAAAATATCGATTTAGCCGGCGCGGTTAACGGCGATGTTATGATTTTAGGCAATAATATCACCATCTCCGGTCCGGTGGCCGGCGACGTCATTATTTTAGGCAGCAATATCAAAATTAAAGGCGATGTTTCCGGCAGTGTCCGGGTTTTGGGCAGTAACATTGAAATTGACGGCAACGTCAGCCATAACGTCTGGGCGCTCGGCAGCAGCGTCGTTTTAAATTCGGACGCCTGGGTCGGCTGGGATTTTTATAGCACGGCGGCTGACATCGCAATCAAAGGAGCGGTTGACCGCCGCGTTGCCGTTACCGGTGCTAATATTTTAATTGCCAACCAAGTCGGCGGCGACATTACCGCCGCGCTTGGCAGCGACGGTAAATTAACCTTGGCGCCCGAGGCCAGCATCACTGGCAATTTGAATTACCAGGCGGTAAATGACCAGCAGCTAATTTTGAAAGAGGGTTCGGTTGTTATTGGCAAGATTACGAGAGAAGCCCGAGATTTATCAGCTCAGTCAGACTGGCAGAAAAGTTTTAATTCGGCGGTTGGGCTATTAAAAATTATTTCTTTATTCAGTCTGTTGGTTGTCGGTTTGGTTTTAATCACTTTGATTCCGAAGCCGGTTTTGGAAATTAAGGAAGAAATGCTGAAAAGAATCTGGCCGTCAATCGGCTGGGGCTTAGTTTATTTAATCGTTATTCCGGCCGCTACTATTTTATTAATGATGACGATTATCGGCCTGCCTTTGGCTTTGATAATTATTCCTTTATATCTGATTGGTTTATACCTCAGCAAGATAATCGCCGCTTTTGTGATTGGCTTGGTAATTTTGGACAGCTTGGCGCCGGGCAAAAAACACAAAGGCAGCTTGATGTGGCCGTTAGTGCTAGGACTTCTGATTTTTGTTATCGTTGGTTCAATTCCGTTTTTGGGCTGGCTGGCCAGACTGGCTTTGGTTTTGTGGGCGTTTGGGGCGATGATTCAGACTAAAAAATATTTAATCAAAACTTACCGTTAAAATAATGGCGATTAACCAAAAAATTTTTAAATCTTACGATATTCGGGGAGTTTATCCGGCCGAGCTTAATGAAGAGGCGGCTTATCTGATTGGCCGGGCCTTTGCCAGAAAAACCAAAGCCAAAAAAGTAGCGGTCGGCAGCGATATGCGTTTGTCCGGCCCGGCGCTGAAAGCTAAGCTAATTGAAGGCATTACCGACGAAGGCGTTGATGTGGCGGATATTGGCTTAGTAACGATTGATACGGTTTATGTCGCCGTCGGTATTTTGAAATATGCCGGCGGAATAATGGTTACCGCTTCCCATAATCCCAAGGAATATAACGGTTTCAAGATGATTTTAGCTAAAACTAAATGGCTGCGCGGCGAAGCTTTGTTAAACGATGTTTTGAAGCTGCCGAAAAAAATAGCCAAGACCAAAGGCAAAGTCGAGGCAGTTGATATTTTACCTGATTATATCAAGCATGTTCTTTCTTTCTGCAATCCAAAAAAAATAAAAAATTTGAAAGTCATTATTGATGCGGGTAACGGCATGGCCGGAAAAATTACCCCGTTACTTGAACCTCATTTGCCGATTAAAGTTATCCCTTTGAATTTCAAGCTGGACGGCAGTTTTCCCGTTCATCCTTCTAATCCGCTTCTGCCTGAAAGCCAAATTCAAATTACGCGAGAAGTGGTCAGGCAAAAAGCGGACTTCGGCGTAATTTTTGACGGCGATACCGACCGGCTATTTTTTGTCGATGAAAAAGGCAAGTTTATCCGGGCGGATATTACCTTATTGCTTTTAGCCAAAGAATTTTTGCGCCGCGAACCGGGCGCCAGCATCGCCTATAATTTAATTTGTTCAAAAATTGTTCCGGAAAAAATCAAAGAGTGGGGCGGCAAACCGATCAGAACCAAAGTCGGCTTTGTCAACGTGAGCGACGGTTTAAAAAAGAATCAGGGAATAATGGGTGGGGAATTGGCGGCTCATTACTGTTTTCGGGATAACGCTTATTCTGATTCCGGTTTTATTCCTTTGGTAATTTTGCTTGAGCTGCTTTCACGGCAAAATCAGCCGCTTTCCGAAATCGTTAAGCCTTTTTATAAATACGCCAAGGCACCGGAAGAAAATTTAGTTTTTGAAAACCGGCAAACGATTGACCGGGTAATCGCCGAATTTAAAAAGCAATATCGCGACGGCAAACAGGATTTTTTGGATGGTTTGACGGTTGAATATAATGACTGGTGGTTTAACGCCAGGGCTTCTAATACCGAACCGTTATTACGGGTTACGGTTGAAGCTGATACCGAAGAGAAACTGCTTTCGAAAAAGCGGGAGCTGGTTGATTTTGTCAATGAAATAAAATAATTATTAATTGCAAAAAGTATGGGTCCATTTTTATCAGTGCTTAGTTTAGTCGGTATCTTTATCGTAGTTATTCTAATTGCCGGTTTGAGAGTGGTTGACCAAAATGAGCGGGGAGTAATTCTAACTTTGGGTCGGTACGCGGGCATGCGCCAGCCGGGCTTGACTTGGATTTTTACTTTTTTGAATATTCAGCGGATGTTTAAAATTGACATTCGAACTAAAGTCGCCGATGTTCCGGATCAGGAATCAATTACCCGTGATAATGTTTCGGTCAAAATCAATGCGGTTATTTATTATCGGGTTGTTGACGCCTCCAAGGCCAAATTGGAAGTGGAAAATTATGAATTTGCCGTTTCCCAGCTGGCTCAAACCACGATGAGAAACGCCAGCGGCGAAGTTACCTTGGACGAACTTTTGGCCAATCGGGAGCAGATTTCTTCCCGGATCAAAGAAATTGTCGATAAATCTTCGGAATCCTGGGGCATTCAAATTATTGACGTGGAATTAAAGGATATTACTTTGCCCGAAGGGATGAAGCGGACGATTGCCAAACAAGCCGAAGCGGAAAGGGAAAAACGCGCGGTGATTATTAATTCCGAAGGCGAAGTGCTGGCTTCGCAGAATTTGAGCAAAGCGGCCGAAACTCTGGCTAAAGTGCCGGGCGCGCTTCATTTGCGAACTTTGCAGTCGATTAACGATATGTCTTCCGATGATTCCAATACGGTTGTCTTTATGGTGCCGGTGGAAACCTTGAAAGCTTTTGACGGCTTCGCTAAAAAATAATAGTTCGATCCGAACTTCAACTTACCAACTTAAAAATTTATTAACTTGTAAACTTACCAACTAATCCATGATTGGCATCTTTGATTCCGGCATCGGCGGTTTAACCGTTTATAAAGAAGTAGCCAGGCAATTACCCGGCTACCAGCTTTTGTATTTGGGCGATACGGCCAGAACGCCTTACGGCAACCGGTCGCAGGAATTAATTTACAAGTTTACCGTTGAGGCGGTTGATTATTTATTCAAGCAAGGCTGCGAACTGGTTATTTTGGCCTGTAATACCGCTTCGGCCGAAGCTTTGAAAAAACTGCAGCAGGAATGGCTGCCTAAACATTATCCAGACAAGCGAGTGCTCGGCGTGATCCGGCCGGTCGCCGAAGCGGCAATTAAGGTCTCACGCTCCAATCGGATTGGCGTTTGCGGCACCAGGGCAACGATTAGCTCCGGCGCTTATGATCGGGAATTAAAAGTCTTAAAACCGGAAATAAAAGTAATCGCCCGGCCTTGTCCGCTGCTCGTGCCATTAATCGAAGAAGGCTGGGGAGCCAGGCCGGAAACCATGAAAATACTGCGCTTTTATTTAAGGCCGATAAAGCAGCAGAAAATCGACACTTTAATTTTAGGCTGCACCCATTATCCGATTTTATATAAATCATTTCAGCGCGTCGGCGGCAAAAATATCAAAGTTTTGGATTCGGCTAAAATCGTCGGGGAAAAATTGGTTGATTATCTTAAGCGCCATCCGGAAATTGAAAGTAAATTAGTCAAAGGAAAAAATAATCGCTTTTTAGTCACCGACTTGACGGCAGTTTTTAAAGATAATGCCCAAGACTGGCTGGGCCGAAAAATTGAACTGGAAAAAATCGAGTTAAGCTGATAATTTTTAATTAATACCAAGCCGAAGGTGATACTTCGGTTTTTTGTTTATCCAGAGTTTAATCAAAACTTCTGGGATTTCACATCAAGCTTGTCATCAATAGACCAGGGCGGAAATGACAAATTAAAATTTTATTGACAAAGGGAATGATTTTATGTTAAATAACCAGTAGTCTTATGGTATCTACCCTAGATTTAGCTTAAGCAAATTGGCTGAATTACAACACATAAGGAGAACTAGCCGTGAATAGTAAAAAGGGCAGCAGAAATGTGGTGGCGGCCGGATTTGGGGCAACCTCTGACTTCACCGTCAGAGTGTATAGTCCAACTGGCAATCAGAAGGTAGTTGAGGCCAAGGTTCCTTGGCAAACTGGGAAAGGCGGAGCGATCTACTGGCCGCTAGATTGGTTGCAAGATATGATGAAAGCGGTCAGAAGCTATGCCGGCCGAGGTGACTTAATTGCCGGCGCGATGCCCGGAGCTGACCTGGTATTTTTGAAGTCTGGTTTCCCTCTCAAGGCGCGGCATTACCCCTCAACTCCGGAAGGTGTATTGGCCGAAATTACGGCCAAAATTCCCGCCCTTGAGCTTTACATGGCCACCGGCGGGGCAAACGTGGATTTTTACCAGCCTTATTGCCAGCTGGCAGCGATGTTTGCCTCCCGAAGTACAATGTGGAATACCGACACAATTGTGCCGTTGGCTGACTGGCTGACAGGTGTTTTGCATAATTGGCGGGTAGGTTTAAGAGCCGATCAAGTAATGTGGCAAAGCCAGGGTTTGGCGACACTCACCTCAGAAGCGCTATACCGAAAACTGTTTGGCAAAGATCTAGCTGCCAAGCTATTCCGGTCTGATTTTTTCCGACGGTGCGAAGTGGTGAGAGACCGTGCCAGCGGGGCGATCATCGTGCCCGTAACTCACGATTCGGTGCCGGCCAGAATGGTCGGTTTCAGTCAGTGTCCCTGGGTGATTTGGTCCGGTACTTGGCTGGGGATAGCGTTTTGCCTGCTAAAACACCTCGGGATTAAACCGACGGCTCAGACTTTTGCGGCCGGCATTGCGTTTGAAGGGATTGGATCCAGTCGGGCGGCGATTACTAATATCGCTCAGCTTGGCAGAGCCTATAAGTGGATGATTGGGTTCGCCAATTGGGATTATGCCACCGCGGCACTACAGGCAAACACAGTAATTGATTGTACCAGACCTTATGACTTGACTGGCATGCCAACAGACGAAGCCGAGGCTAAGACTTGGCTGAGAGAACTCTATAACAAACGAAGCCCGCAGGCGGCGATTGCCGGTTTGCTCAAGTCGGCGGCTCTGGCTTGTCATCAAAAATTGGAAGCCACGGCAGGAGTTTTGCGTTTAGCGGCACCGACGGAGATTAGCGTGATCGGCGGCTGGGCGCAGAACAGCGCTTTCATCAACGCTTTGAGAAAGCTGGGCTACAAAGTCCACATCCCGCCGTTCGCCGCGGAAGCGACTCATGCCGGTTTGGCCGCTGACGCTTTGGTTCGCGTCGGCGATGCTAAAACTTTCAACGAAGCGCTGGCAATGCTTCGTTGAAGAAACAGGAGGAAATTGCTATTTAGTCTCCTTCGTCCTGAATTTTGGACGAAGGAGTTTTTTTATCTCACTAGTTTTTTAACGGCGCCGACAAAAGCGGCAGTACGCAAATCAACCTGGTATTTTTTGGCGACGTTTTGGATTTCGGTAAAAGCCTTAATCATAATCGGCTTGAGCATTTTTTTGACTTTGGTTCGGCTCCACTTCTCATGCTTTAGATTTTGCAGCCACTCAAAATAGGAAACCGTTACCCCGCCGGCATTGGCCAAAACATCGGGCAAAACGGTTACGCCTTTGCCGAAAAGATAGCAATCGGCATCCGGGGTTAATGGCCCGTTAGCGAGTTCCAAAATTATTTTAGCCTTAATTTTTTTCATGTTCGTTTTGGTGATTTGATTTTCCAGCGCGGCTAAAACCAAAATGTCGCAAGGATATTCCAGGATTTTTTTCGGGTCAAGATGCTGGTGATCGGTACAGCCGCACTTAATTTTATCGCAGCCGCAAATATCAACCCGGCCATGATTTTTTTTAATTTTTTCAATGACATGGGCATCGAATCCTTGGTTTTTGGCGTCAACGACGGCAGTCTGGGAATCGGAAACCGCCACGATTTTAAAACCGGCATGGTAAAGCGAATGGGCGATATTGGCGCCGGCGTTGCCATAGCCTTGAACGGCCACGGTGGTATTTTTTGGATTAATTTTTAATTTTTTAACCAAAGCGTCAAGGATGAAAAAGCCGCCGTCGGCTGTAGCCGTGTCGCGGCCCAGTGAACCGCCGCCGGCCAAAGATTTGCCGGTGATGACCGCCGGTTGGATTTTTCCGGTCAGTTTGTTGTATTCGTCAACCATCCAATCCATGATTTGGGAATTGGTGTTGACGTCGGGAGCCGGAACATCAAGCTTGGGGCCCAGGTGTTTATAAAAAGCTTTGATATAGCCGCGGGACAATTTTTCCAGTTCGGGAAGTGACAAGTGGCGCGGATCAACAACCACGCCGCCTTTGCCGCCGCCCATGGGAATGCCGACAGTCGCGGTTTTGATGGTCATCCAAAAAGCCAAAGCCTTGACCTCATCCAAATTGACTTGGGAATGAAACCGGATGCCGCCTTTAAACGGTCCGCGAAAATCATTATATTGAACCCGGAAGGCCTTGAATTTTTTGGTTTGTCCGTTATCCATTTTTACCGAAATATCAGCTTTAAAAATTCTTTTTGGTTTTTGCAAAGCCGCCAAGTCTTTTGGTTTTAGCTTTAAAATTTTGGCCGCAATGGCCAATTGTCGCATCGCATTTTGAAAGGGTGAAGGCATAGTTATTAGTCGGTTATTTTTTATAGATATAAATTTTGCTTGCTTTTTTATCAAAAGGCTTGAGGTCAACTATTTTTTCCGGCGACCAATTCGGCATTTTAAAGCCGTAACTGGCGACAATGGCTCCCGGTTTCAGCTCTTTGAGCAGCTTTTCTTCAACTTTGGGCATGACATTATCCATCAAAAAACAAAAAACTGCATCGGCATCGGCAATCGGGCGGAAATAAAAATTTTGGTAAAAGATTTTGCCGCGGCTTTGGTGAATTATTAAATTCAACCTCGCCCGAAAATGAGCCCAGGGCGAGATTTCAAAGCCAAAAACTTTGGCGCCGTGTTTCTCGGCTTCAATTAAAAATCGGCCGTCGCCGCAGCCTAAATCGTAAAAAATCTGGCCGGGCTTCAAATTCAGCTGATCGATAATTAGCTTGACATTTTTTTTCGGCGTCGGCACAAACGGGACTTTAGTAAAAAACAAAACAATCAAGCTCGCCAGGGTAAACAGGCCGATAATTAAAGCAACGCCAGCAATAAAAAAAGCAATTGAGTAAACAATAGTCATATTTTTATCTTAAACCAATTTTTTTCCGGATTTCAGCCATGGTTTTAGCGGCGACCTTTTGGGCTTTTTTGGCGCCGGCCGCTAAAACTTTTTTTACTTCTTTTTCAGTAATTTGTTTTTTCTTTTTGCGGAAATCGGCAAAATAGTCGGCAATGTCTAAAGCCAGCTGGCTTTTTAATTCCGAGTATTTTAATTTGCCGGCATTGCTGTCGGCTGAGAGTTTATCGTAGGTTTTTTTGGTGCTGAAGATTTTGACTAAATCCAAAAGATTTTTCGCGCCTAAACTTTTGCCGTCGCCGGTGTCGGTTACTGCCTTGGCCAGCTTGGTTTTGATTACTTCCGGTTCGTCGTCGATATAAAGACAATGACTATCGCCTAAGCTTTTTGCCATTTTTTTATCAGGCGCCAATAAGCTCATAACTTTTGGTGTCTCCGTATAAAGCGGCTTTGGCTCCGGGAAAGTTCCGCCGAATTTGTTGTTGAAAAAACCGGCGGCATCTCGAGCCAGTTCAACGTGCTGGGTTTGGTCAATACCGACCGGTACGCGGCTGGCTTTGTACATCAATATGTCCGAAGCCATTAAAATCGGATAATAAAGCAGGCCGGCATTTGCATTCTCTTGGGATTGATCGGCAGACTTTTCTTTATATTGAGTCATTCGGAAAAGGAAAGATGCCGGAATAAAATTGGAAAGGATAACCGCCAGTTCGCTATGTTCGGCGATATGAGACTGAATAAAGAGGGTGCATTTTTTTGGGTCCAATCCGGCGGCTAGAAAATCTTTGACCAAATTTAAAATTTGCTGAGGTTTGATTTTAGGATCAAATGGCGCATTCAAAGAATGCAGATCAGCAATAAAAAAGTAGCACTCGTAATCTTTTTGCAGTTTAACGAAGTTTTTTAAAGCCCCCAAATAGTTGCCGATATGAAGTTTTCCCGTCGGTCTAATTCCCGACACGATAATTTCTTTAGTCATATACTTATTTTATTACTTAAATCGTTTATTGTAAACTGTTAATTTTGAAAAAATGGCCGCTGGCGGAGGATAATTCCTGCCGCCAGCGACTCAATGGTGAAACCAAGCTGCTTATTGCTTTTATTTGGCCGGATTCTTCCGGCCTTCGGAGCAATTGGGATTAATGCAGCAAGCTATCATCCCTTCTCTGCATTGGCTGCCCCAGCCGCCGCCGCCGACCGGGCCGGTTTTGGTGCCAGCTTTCGGTTGCTGACAAAAGGGGCAAATTCCCGCCCCTTCCAAGACTTTAGTTTGACCCCAAGCCATGGTCTAATCCTCCTTCTCGTCTAAAGAGCCTCTAGTTGCCGCCAACAAAAAAACCTCTCAGCTCTTAGGTATATCTAAAATATACTTAAGGGACGAAAGGTTATTCCGCGGTACCACCCTTATTCACCCCTACACCTTAACCTTTTGGGTTAAGTTGTTGCCATTAAATTTATTTTAATTTGAGTTGGCTTCACGCCCTGGATTATTCATCCAAGGTGTGGGGGTAAACTTTCAAGCGCTTTGACCCCGAACTTGATTCGGGGCAACACGCTCTAGCCCTTGGTTACGGAGGCTGCCGGATTGCCACTAACGCAGTAATCACCTTGTTACATCGTTCGCGAGCGACGTAACGAAGCGTGCCCAATCCCTCCCCCACTTTCTTTTTCACTTTCTATTCTCTTGATTTAAAGTTTTATATATTATCTCGATTTGATTTCTGGATTAAGTAGAATAGAAAGTGGGGGGGGACACGTTTCATAGGTTTTAGAATTGTTAACGAATAAATCCAGTTTAGCAGGTTTAAAATCTTTGTCAACTCTGCGCTCTGTGTTTGCTAGAAGACTATTTTATTTCCATTATTTCTTTGAGGTAAAATATACTAGAGCAAGGGCAAGTAAAAATGTCAGAATATAGGCTATGGCAAAATTTAACCAATGGCTTTTAGCAAACTGAATATTAAACCACATAAGAATAAGACTGAAAAATATTGCAGCGATAGCGCCATAAATTCCGCCAATTAGAAATTCATGGCCTAAACTTTTGTCCTTTAAGGTCAGCATGACATACGACACGGCAAAAACGATTGGTATTCCGCCAATTGCCCCCCCCATTTTAGGGCCGGCAAATTTTGCAATTAGCAAAATTATTGCCGTTACTATGCCAGACGCTATGCTTTTAATAATAATATCCATATAGATTTATTGTACCAAAAATTAGTTTAGACTTGAATAATGGCTGGTAAAACCAGTGGCCTTCTTTTGGTTTTTTGGTATAGGAATTGGCCGATTTCATTGCGGCTGCGGGAAGGCAATTATTTGGTCGGGTCGCTGACTCGGCCTAAAAATAAGATATTGCCGCTTTGTTTGTCTTGAATTAAGAAGATAAATGGATGATCAGCATTAAAAAAGTAGATTTTTTCTGGTTGAGTCGGACCAGCCATGCTAGTCTTCATGATAACCGCCGTAGCCGCCGCGGCTTCAGTTCCCTGTTCATCAACTTCAATAAAGGCTTTATGAATGACCTGGTCAATACATAAGTCAGTTTTGCCGGTCATGCCGGAGAAATCAGCGAGTGAACAATTGAAAGCGGTTGGCATGCCTAATTGAGTTAAATCTTGGGCCATATCATATTTTGTATCAAATTTATATTTAGGTAAAAAAACTGTGACTTTTTCTGAGTTCATGCTGGTTTTCCACTCATTTAAATTTTTCAAGTTGAGGTTATTTTCCAGATACGCCAAATCGTTATTTTTTGGCAATAGAATTAGCATGGAAATTTTATCACCCTTGTATGGTATTTCTAAGGCTTGGAGTTTATTAGTCTCGCTATACTTAAATTTTTTGCCGTATAGTTGCATCATATCGACAGTAACGGTATTGGTTGGTGTTAGCTGAAAATCTTTTTTTTGAGTGCTGCTTTTTTCAAACGGGAAAAGCCAGGTTCCTTTGAAATAAACGGCATTGGTTAAAATCAGCCTGGTGTCACCAGAAACACTGCCTTGGGGCAGGAGGTTTTGAATCTTGTTATTAGTCTTTTTTTCCACCCATTGGTTAATTGTCTGTCGGGACTGTTCGGTTTGATTTATAAAATCCAAATTGGTTGCTTTGCCACCGTAATATTTTTCAACCAGGTTAAGATAATCAGCTAAAAATGGAAAATCTTTTTGCACCCATAAAGCGTTGGCTGTGTTAAGCTGGTAATCTTCATTTTTTGCGTTCAAATCGTTGTAGATTTTAGCAAAAGAAGACCGGCGATCGGTCGGGTCGGCTAAAAAGCCGAAAACTTTCTGCATTTCAGCGGCGGTTTGGCCTTTGGCGCCTTCGTAAGTCATCGCCAAAGCCGAAGAGATGCTATAGGGTGAAAAGAAAATATTGCCGTCTTTGGTCTTGTATTTAGTATATAAATTCAAGCCGAATTCATCATTACCTTTAATGGTTTTACCAATTGAATCCAAATTAGCACCGTTGTCGTTAACATTAGGTTGGGCAATCGGTGGTGCTTGACAGCCGGAAACAAGCAAGGTTAATAAAAGCGGCAAACAGAGTAAAAGTTTTTTCATAAAGTAATAAATTTATTAAAAAGCCATCCACTGTTCATCTCCACAGTTTAGACTTGAATAATAACGGGTAAAACCACCCCGCACTGAATTCCGCGAAAAAAATAAAATTAGAGATCATTGATACTTGGGCGCGGATTCGCCTGCGGCTTGCTTTATAATATAGTCAAAGTTTAGCTTTTGAATTGGTGCGGGGCAAGTTGGCCTAAACCTGGATAATTACTGGAAGTACCATCGGTCGCCTTTGAGTTTTTTGGTACAGGAATTGGCCGATTTCATTTCTGATTTTATCTTTGTAATAATTTTCATCAATGCCGCCGGTTAAATTTTCCTTGAAGATTTTTTTGGCTTTCATCCTGGTTTCTTCAATCAGCTTTTTGTTTTCCTTCATATAGATAAAACCGCGGGAAATCAAATCGGGATTTTGGACCAAAGTGCCGGTTGCTTTACTGATCGTCGCAATGACGACAATCATCCCATCGTCGGCCATGACTTGGCGGTCGCGTAAAACGACGTGGGAAACATCGCCGACGCCTAAGCCATCAACGAAAACGTAATCGGTCGGGACGCGGTTATCGGTCAGCCGGCCGCCGGCTTTATCGAATTCAATGATTTGGCCGTTGTCAGCGACCAAGATTTTTTGTTTGTTGAAACCGATGCTTTCGGCGACTTTAGCCGCTTCCCGCAAAAGGTAATGGTTGGCATAAATCGGAATTAGCCAGGCCGGCCTGACTTGGCTGAGTAAAAGTTTGATGTCTTCAATTTTGCCATGGCCGCCGGCGTGAACATCCATAATTTCTTTGTGGATAACATTCGCGCCCTGCCGATACAGGCTGTCTTTGAGATATTGAATTGTTCTTTCATTGCCGGGAATCACTGAAGAAGAAAAGACCACGGTGTCTTTGGGCTCAATTTTAATGTAGCGGTGCTCGCGGTTGGCGATCCGGCTCAGCACGGCTCGGCCTTCGCCCTGCGAACCGGTACAAATTACCACAATTTTATTTTTAGGGTAGCTGTCAATTTTATCAATATCGATTAAAGTGTTTTTGCTGGCTTTAATAAAGCCGAATTTTTTGCCGATTTCGACGTTGGTTTTCATGCTGAAACCGTCAACCGCCACTTTTTTGCCGTGATTTTGGGCAATTTCAATGACTTGGCCGATCCGTTCCAACATGCTGGCAAAGGTGCCGAAAATGACCCGGCCTTCGGCTTTTTTGATGATATTTTCAACATTTTTATAAACCTCTTTTTCCGAACCTTGATGGCCCAATTCGGTTGAACCTAAACTTTCCATCATTAAAATCGAAGGCGCTAATTTGGTATTCCAGCGAGCCAAATATCTCAAATCGGTTCTCGGACCGGCCACCGGATCCAAATCATACCGCCAATCGCCGGGATGGATGACATTGGCCACCGGCGTTTGAATGATTACGCCGATTGAATCTTTAATGCTGTGGGTAACCTGGAAAAAATTGATTTTAAATTTGCCCAGTTGAACCTGGGTTTTCAGCGATTTTATTTCTAAAACCTTAGGGGTAAATTTTTCCTGATGGTTTTCAATCTGTTTTTTCAATAAGGCAATGGTCATTGGCGCCCCGATAACCAAAGGATTGCCTAGTTTCGGCAGAAGGTGAGGCGCGGCGCCGATATGGTCTAAATGGCCGTGGGTGATAATCACGCCGCGGATATTTTTTTCCCGGCCTTTCAGCGAAGTCACGTTGGGAATAATGTAATCAATGCCATGCATGTCTTCTTCGGGAAATTGCGAACCCATATCAACGATAATAATATCGGAGCCGAATTCGAAAACCGTCATATTCCGGCCGACTTCTTCGAGGCCCCCTAAAGCATAAATTTTAAGCTTCGCCTCGGCTTTGTTGCCGATTTTATAAGATTCGTTGGCTCCCTTTGACTGTTGTCTGGAGAGCGGCCGGTGCCATTGCCGGCCTTTTGGTTTGTTAGTTTTTTTCATAATAAAAATATTTGTTAGTTTTGTTTAATTATTAAATTTAAGAATTGTCTGGTGCCGAAGGTGGGCAAGAGAGGATTTGTCCTGATTTTTTAAAATTATGGTTTAGAAAATCGGGATCCCCGCCTGCCAATGCCTGCTCAATTTATAAATTAGAATGATTGGAGCGTTATAACCCAAAAACTTTAAACCTTAAATTTAAGGAGACAAATGGCGGGCAGGCCGACTTCTTAAATTAATATAAGTAATACGTGCGTCGGGAAACCTCCAATCTCTTGCGAGAATCCCGACGTAAAGTGCCACTTATGTCTATGCCGAAGGGGAGACTCGTCCCGATGTGCTACTAAAGTTGGCAATCGGGATCCCGACTTCATTAATTATTTTTAATAATACGTGCGTCGGGAAACTCTCATGGGTTTCCCCGTCCCTGCACCATTTTATATTGCAGGATACGGGAGATGGGCGAGAGAGGATTTGAACCTCCAATCCCTTGCGGGAACTAGCTCCTGAAGCTAGCGCGTCTACCAAGTTTCGCCACTCGCCCTTAAGTTTTTAAAATCCTAAGCTTAGAGATTCGAATTTCGAATTTATTTTCCCTGCCAGGTTCTATTAGTATTGATGTACCAATTTTCTAAATTATTGAAGCGATCCGACGGAGTCGTAATTCTTTTGGTATCAATGCCTTTGATTTTTTTATCCAAAGCGTAAGTATAAGTCGGGTTGTATAAAAAGATAGCGGGAATTTCGGCGGCTAAGATTTGATCAAACTTTTGGTATAATTCAGCCTGTTTGTCGGGGTCATCGGTTTTTTTGGCATCTTCGAGGATTTTATCAACATCGCGATTGCCAAAGCCGGCCAAGTTCAAGCCGGGATCGGAAACCTGCGATGAATGCCAAAATGGGTAAGGGTCGGAATTGGCGCCGACGATAATGCCGAACAAAAGGATTTCGTAATTGCGCGGTTTGATAATTTCGCGCATGATTTTTCCCCCGTCTAAAATTTGCAAATTAACTTTAACGCCGATATTCTGCCAGAAGTCCCTGATTATTTCGGCGTCTTTGACATTTTCCGGTTGGTTGACGGTGGTTAAGGTCAGTTCCAAAATTACATCTTTATTTTTACGGTAGAAAGGCGGCGGATTTTGATCTTTTTGCTCCGCCGGTAAATTTTCTTCGGTCGTTGTCGGCGTGGTGGTGCTAGACTCGGCGGTATTATTTTTTTCCGCCTCCGCTTTTTTGTTTTCCTGGTCTTTCAAAAACGCATCGTAATCCAAAGGATTGATTTTGATCCAGCCGTTTTGGTCAAGAACTTCCTGGGCTTTGACGGGGTCAAAACCGATTACCTTGTCTTGGCTGAGCTTGACGTTTAAAGGCAAAATAGGACCGTTGATGATTTCGCCTTCCTGCTGCAGCGAGTCGCTTAAAATTTTTGATTTATCGATACTTAAAGCCAAAGCCAGCCGGACATTTTTATCCTTTAAAATTTCATTTTGTTTTGAGTTAAAGAAAATCGCGGTGTATTGGGGTAAATCAAAGGAATGGTAAGTGATGTTTTTTTGGCTGGTAAAGCTTGATTTCATTTCTTTCGGCAAAAAGCTGATGCCGTCAGTCGAATGGCTTTTCAAAGCGGCAATTCCGGTTTCGAAATCCGGATAAAATTTGAAAGTGATTTTTTCTAAATAAGGCTTTTTGCCGTAATAATCCGGGCTAGGAATCAAAACATAAGATTTGATGTTTCCCAATTTATCCTTGGCTAGCGATTTGAATTTCCAGGGCCCGCTGCCGACGGGTTTTAAGTTGTACTCGGTCAAGTTGGCGTTGATCGGCGAAATTTCACCCCAAAGGTGCTCCGGCAAAATGCCAGTGGCCATTATTTCCAAAAACGCCGAGTAAGGTTCGGGCAGGATAAATTTAACGGTTTTGTCGTCAACTTTTTCAATTTCCACGCCGCGCAAGCTGATTAGAAGCGGACTTTTGAAATCCTGATCCTGGATGCTTTGAAAAGTAAAAATGACATCATCGATAGTCAGCGGTTCGCCGTCGTGCCATTTGAGATTATCTTTTAAAACAAAAGTATAATTTTTTTGGTCAGTGCTGACTTCCCATTTTTCCGCCAAATCCGGCACTAAGTTAAGTTCCCGGTCGAATTTCATCAAGCCGGAAAAAATCAGGCGGGAAATATCGGAATCAACGTCGTTGGTTTGGGAAAGAATCGGATTAATATATTGCGGGGCGCCGATTAAGCCTTCGGTATATTCGCCGCCGAAAGCCGGTATTGGCCGGAAATTTTGAAAATAAAAGCTGGCAGCAATAAAAATCAGGCAGGCAATAATTAAAGCCGCCAGTCCCCGGAAAGTCAGCAGTTGTTTTTGGTCTAAAACATGGCTTAGATATTTAAGCTGCTTTAGACTGGGGATTTTTTTGCTATTCAAAGAATAAACCAGTTTTTTGTCTAGGTCTTTTTGTGAAATCAAGCCAGTCGTCGGTTCGGTTTTTTGGTTTAAGAGCTGATTTTCCGTTATAATTGGTTTTTCCTTTTTGATTTTTTTGAGTAGAGAAAGTTTTTCTAACACAAAAAGTTTTGTTAATTGCCGAACAGAGCGAGTAAAATACAAAATTATATTTTTGTATTTTAGAGCGAGTGAGGCAAAAAGGGTGTAATACCCTTTATTTTAGCGAGGACAAAAATTCAGTTGAGGGGGAGAGTTTAGTAGATAACATTAACCAAAGCGGTGGCTAAAAAAATGACCGCTAGGACGATGGTGGCAATGAAAAGATTTTTTTCCAAACCGCGTTTGGTGCGGTAAACATTACCGGAGCCGCCAAAAGCAGCACCTAAGCCGGTGCCTTTATTCTGGATGAGAATAGCAATTATAAGTAAAATTGCGGAAATTATTTGGATGAGGTCGATAATCATAGTAATAAATAGATTTTAGCAGATAAGCCCGGCATTGTCAACTAGGTTTGGCTTTTTTGATAATAATTTTTTTAAGCCCAAAAACGCTTTTGCCGCTGATTTTCATCTTTTTATTAAATTTTTGGTCTTGCCGGTTATATTTTTTTTCAATTTCTTCGGCAAAGGTTGGAAAATGTCTCATAATCTCTGGGGTTATTATCGGTTGCTTGATTTTATGATATAATATTATTAAAGTTATGCCTAGTTCAAACGATTATTTTAATCTGCCGCCCAGCCAACAAAAAACCGGAAAAACCAAAAAAAAATGGTATCAGAAATGGTGGGGCCGGATAATTTTGGCTTTCTCGGCGGTTTTTTTGATGATTTTGTCGGCTTTGATTTTTTATGCCGCCAGAGTTGTAACTTTGGTCAAAAGCGGTGAAGTCAGCCCAAAACAGGTTTTCGGCAATGTCAATTCAGCCCAGCCGAAAGATTTTTCCAGCTTTTTTGGAGTTGACGACCCCAAGTTCGGCAAAAAAGACGCTAAAGTGGTAATTGTTGAATTTGCCGATTTTCAGTGTCCGGCTTGCGAAGAAGCCTACCCCGTGGTTAAAAAGCTTTTAAAAGATTATGGCGACCGGATTCTTTTTGTCTTTCGCAATTTCCCCTTAGTTGATAATCATCCCCAAGCCTTAATGGCGGCGATGGCCGGGGCTTGCGCCAATGAACAAGGCGGATTTTGGCCGATGTATGATAAAATTTTTGATAATCAGACTAAATTATTAACTCCGGACTTGAGAACCTATGCCCTGCAGACTGGTTTGAATATGCCGCTGTTTGATACCTGCATCGCCGAAGGCAAATATCTCAAAAAAATCGAAGAGGATTTACAAGCTGGCGCCGATTTAGGCGTTACCGCCACGCCCACTTTTTTTATCAACGGACTCAAGCTTTCCGGCGCGGTTCCTTTTAACGTTTTTGAGCAGATGATTACTTCTTATCTAAACCAATAATTTGTGGCTAAAAAAATAAATTTTAATTTGAGCCTCCCGGGAAAATTTTTGCTATTTTTTTTCATTTTTATTTTTGGCGCCAACCTGACCTTGGCGGCTGATCCGATTGTGCCGACAGTTCAAATTCATCTCGGCGGCTTTAGCGGCTGGACGGGCGAAAACGCCGGCTGGCAAAGTGGTTCGAATTATTGTCCCAACGGCACGGCCAACGGCGTTCAGTGCTTGCAAATTAGCTGGATCGGCCAGTATATTTCCGTTTTATATAACTACGGCATCGGTTTGGCCGCCGCCTTAGCTATTGTGATGATTATGGTCGGCGGCTTAGTCTGGCTATTATCAGCCGGCAGTCCGGACAAAGTCGGCAAAGCGAAAGAATTTATCGCCAGCGCTTTGAGCGGTTTGCTTTTGGCGCTTTTTGCGGTGATGATTTTAACCACGATTAATCCCAATTTGGTTAATTTAAAAGGAATTACCGTTACCGGGGTAAATCCGCGGCTTGAAGGAATCACTAATGGCCTAAATGCGCGTATTTCTGCGACTGATTTTGATAATGGTAGATTTATCCATGTCGAAACGCCGCCGGAAATAAATCGTGTCGGAATGTCGGCAACAAGTGTGTTAAATTTAAGATTTTACGATGGCCGGTGGCAATACTATTATGGGGGAATTGATGCGCGAACGATAAATGATGGCATACCCTGGGTTGATGCTTCAAATCAAGCAAATCTTGCTAATCACTGGTATTCACCGGGTAATTTGATTTTTCCTATCCCCCAACTATTTAGGGATATGGCTCAGAATTTGAATAATATGGATATGTCATCCGGGTTGTCATATATAGAAAATATGATGCAATCAAATAGGTTGAATATTTCAATGTGATATTTAATCGGCTAGGGCGGGCGGAAATGGTAAGTGTTGTCATTGATTGGCAGCTTGGTTAAAAGTGATTTATCCTATTCGATTTTTTACAGAAATATTAATTTTTTAGAGAATGAAAAAGAGAAATAAAATTTTATTAGCCAGTTTAATTTTGACAATTTTTCTGCCGGTTTTAGTTTTGGCCGCTGGTGAGACCACGCCGCCTAAAATGCAGGTTATAATCGGCTCAACTAAAATTGATTTTCAAACGGTCAGTTGCACCGCCGGTTCCGAGTGTTCAATTCCTTGGCTTGGCCAGTATATTTCCGCTTTATATAACTACGGCGTCGGTTTCGCCGCCGCTTTAGCCATTGTGATGATTATGGTCGGCGGGTTAGTTTGGCTGATGTCGGCCGGCAGTCCGGATAAAGTCGGTAAAGCCAAAGAGTTTATCACTAGCGCCTTGAGCGGATTGTTTTTGGCCTTATTTGCCATTATGGTGCTAACGGCGATAAATCCGAAACTGACCAACTTGGAAGCCATTAGGATAAAGCAAATCGCCGTCGCGAAGTTGCCGGGCGTGATATCGCCCGGGTTTGGTTCGGGCGGTTCAGCGGAATTTGCGGCAATCGGAGCCGGGACAGGAGCCGGCGGCGGCACGGCTCGCGGCAATTTTACTCAGCTAACAGACGAAGCAAATCAAAGGCGGCAACTCTATCAAGACCAAGGCTGCACTTCGACTGATGGCTATCGAGCCGGTGAGAACCGCCATGGTTCGGGTTATGTCTGGGATGCGAGTATGACGGCTCCTTGTTATAACTATGTAACAACCAATGCTATCAAAAATCCCGATGGGTCAAATTTTACTCAGCTTACGTGGGGCAGGGCATATAGAATGCGAGACGGTACGATTTTCGTGGATGAACCGGGAGGAACCGGGCGGCATTTTCACGTTGAAGCTGCCGGGGCTAATTGGACCTGGGTACCGGAGTGGCCGCGTTAGTTTTTTTAAACCACCTTTTGTTTCGGCGAAGCGGGCTCGCCTCGCTTCGACTCGGAATCGATTCGGCGAAGCGGGCTCGCGTCGTTCGAGTCGAAGTGGGGTCTCCGTGCCTAGTTATACTTAGTATTTAGCGGGCGAGGGTCATAGGTCAGTTAAAATTGAGCAGCATTACTTTTTATGAAATATTTCAGGATTATTATTTTCTCATTTTTTTTAGTTTTTTTATTATTGCCCGTTGGTTTAAAAGCGGATTCAAACACCGTTACCATTCCCAATTCTTCCGGGGCGGTTAGCGAACCGAAAATTCAGTTTCAGCTGGGCAATACGCCGATTAAATTCGGACCGATTGAGCCTTGCGGCGGTAATTATTGTATTCCTTGGATCGGCGATTACATTTCGGCTTTGTATAAATACGGCATCGGTTTGGCGGCGACTTTGGCTATTGTGATGATTATGGCCGGCGGCTTGGTTTGGCTGATGTCAGCCGGCAGTCCGGATAAAGTCGGCACGGCCAAAGAATTTATCGCCAGCGCTTTGAGCGGCTTGCTTTTGGCCTTTTTTGCGTTTATGATTTTAGCGACCATTAATCCCTCATTAATTAATTTGCAGGGGATTAAAATCAAACAGATTCAAGTGGCGAAATTGCCCGGCGTGACCGGTCCGATTTTTACGCCCGGTTATACCGGTATCGGTGATTATGATTATTATCCCAATCCGGGGCAATATAATTTACCCGGCGGTTATGCCGGCGATGCTTATTCTTATATTTTAAATAATGAAGGATCTGGCAATTTTTCTTTGGGCGCTTATCAGGATAACCTCGGCAATTGGACGATTGGCGCCGGGTGCCGGTTTACGCCGGGCGACCAGGTTACTTTGACTTATGCCAACGGTACTTCCGAAACCGTCACTTTAAATGCTAACACGGTACTGTCGCCGCAACAGGCCGAAGCTTTGTATCAATCAAGGCTAGTCGCTGCCAATCAAACAGCAATTAATTATGTCGGCGGCCAGGCGAATTGGGATGCTTTGGGCCGAATTTCCGAAGCCCGGCAGGTGGTCTTGACGGATATGGCTTTTAATTTAGGCCAAGCCGGGCTCAATGGTTTTACCCAGCTTCAAACTGATATTTTGGCGGGAATCGGCGGCAGCCAGGCCGCTTGGGTTGCCGTGGGTAATGATATTATAACCAGCCGATATGCCGGCCAAGTTGGCGACCGGGCAATTAGGAACGCCCATGCCATGATTTCCGGCAGTTTTGATTTTTTGCTTAATCATTAATTGGCTGGTTTTTGGTTATTTAAAATATTGTTAAACAACATTTGACATAGAAGTAAAACAGGTGTATCATTTATATTTAGTTTTAGTAAATGCACCTGTTTTTATGTATAAATTTAATTTAATAGGTACCCGACTTTAGTCGGCCATAAAAGCCCACTAAAGCGGGGTCACCATTTTATCTATGTCCTACAAATTTATCAAAATTCGGGGCGCTCGAGTGCATAATTTGAAAAATATCAACGTCGAGATCCCGCGGGAAAAATTAGTCGTCCTGACAGGTATTTCCGGATCGGGCAAATCTTCTCTCGCTTTTGATACTATTTATGCCGAAGGCCAGCGGCGCTACGTTGAATCACTTTCAACTTATGCCCGGCAATTTTTAGGTTTAATGGACAAGCCGGACGTGGATTCAATTGAAGGCTTATCGCCGGCAATTTCCATTGACCAGCGATCCTCTTCGGCTAATCCGCGGTCAACCGTCGGCACCATCACGGAAATTTATGATTACTTGCGGCTAGTCTTTTCCCGGATCGGCCATGTCCATTGTCCGGTTTGTGGTAAAGAACTTTTTCAGCAATCTTCCGGACAGATCAATGCCGAAGTTTTGGTGGCCATTAAAGCCGGCTCAAAGCTTTTGGTTTTAGCGCCGGTTGTCATCGACCAAAAAGAAAATCAGCAGAAAAAATTGCAGGAAATCAAAAAATCCGGTTTTAAACAAGTCAGAGTTGACGGTAAAATTAAGGATTTGGAAGCCGCTAGCGAATTAATCAACCAAGACAAATTTGAAATTCAGATTATTGTCGGCGAATTGAAATATGCGGCCGAAGAAAAAGAATTGTTTAAAGAAGAATTTTACCGGTTTATTGAGCTGGCTCTGGATTTGGCTAACGGGCAAGTGATTGTTAATATCGACGGCCAGGAAAGATTTTATTCCCAGCATTATTTTTGTCCGGATTGCGGCGTCAATTTGCCTAATTTGGAGCCGCGCAATTTTTCTTTTAACAGTCCGGCCGGCGCTTGTCCAAAATGTCTGGGTTTAGGCACTCGCCTGGAAGTTGATCCGGATTTAGTCATTCCCAATAAACGCCTGACTTTGGCCGAAGGGGCGATTAAGCCCTGGGCGCGCAATTTTTCCAACCAAAGCAGCTATTGGAAACTTTTAGAAGCGGTGGCTAAAGAAAATAATTTTTCCCTTAACGTTCCGATTTTGGATTTATCAAAAAAAGCCGTCGAGATAATTTTTCATGGCACCGGCGGCAAGGAATATAATGCTGGTACCGGTAAAGTCGCTTTCCCGGGAGTCCTGGAATTATTGCAGGAAAAATACCAAGAGACGGCCTCGGATTATTTGCGGCAGGAAATCGAGCAGTATATGCGGGTGTCAGTCTGCCCTTATTGCCAGGGCAAAAGGTTAAAGCCGGTTTTTTTGGCCGTTACCGTCGGCGGTTTTAATGTTTCCGAAATTACCGCCAAAACCATTGAAACCAGCTTGGATTTATTTAAAAAAATATTAATTGGCAAGGCGGAAAAAAACAATTTGACCGGCCGGGAGCATAAAATTGCCGACCAGGCCATCAAGGAAATCGTCAGCCATTTGCAGTATTTGAATAATGTCGGCTTGAATTACCTGACTTTGGATCGGCCGTCAGCAACATTGTCTGGCGGCGAAGCCCAAAGAATCCGGCTGGCGACGCAGCTGGGATTATCTTTGACCGGCGTGGTTTATATTTTAGACGAACCGTCAATCGGCTTGCACCAAAAAGACAATCAGCGGCTAATTGACACGCTAAAACACCTCCGCGATTTGGGTAATACGGTTATCGTGGTCGAACACGACGAAATGACTATGGAAGCGGCGGATGAAATTATCGATATCGGGCCGGGCGCGGGCGAAACTGGCGGCAAAGTGGTGGCTCAAGGGTCGCCGGCGGAAATTAAAAAAAATAAAAATTCTTTAACCGGCCGCTATCTTTCCGGCAGCCTGAAAATTTCCGTGCCGAAAACTTATCGTAAAGGCAGCGGCAAATTTTTGGAAATTATTGGGGCTGAGGAATTTAACTTGAAAAATTTGGATGTCAAAATTCCTTTAGGCAAATTTATCTGTTTAACCGGCGTTTCCGGTTCGGGAAAATCAACTTTGATGCTGGAGATTTTAGTTAAAGCTTTAGCCAAAAAGTTTTATCGAGCCAAAGATTTGCCGGGCAAGCACAAGGAAATTAAAGGCATTGAAAATATCGATAAAGTCATTGCCATTGATCAGTCGCCGATCGGCCGGACGCCCCGAAGCAACCCGGCAACTTATACCGGCGTTTTTACCTATATCCGTGATTTATTTACCCAGACCCAGGAAGCCAAAATCCGGGGCTATAAAGCCGGCAAATTCAGTTTCAATTCTAAGGCTGGCCGCTGTGAAAACTGCGCCGGCGAGGGCTTGGTCAAAATTGAAATGCAGTTTTTGCCGGATGTTTATGTCCAGTGCGAAGAGTGCCACGGCCAGCGCTATAAGGCGGAATCGCTGGAAGTCCATTACCAAGGTAAAAATATTGCCGCGATTTTAGATATGTCAGTCGAAGAGGCGCTGCGGTTTTTCCGCCAGCAGCCGATTATTTATAACAAATTGAAAACTTTATTCGAAGTCGGCTTGGGCTACGTCAAACTGGGTCAGCCGGCCACGACGCTTTCCGGCGGCGAAGCCCAGCGGGTGAAATTAGCCACGGAACTTTCCCGGCGGTCAACCGGTAAAACTTTGTATATTTTGGATGAGCCGACGACCGGCTTGCATTTTGAAGATATCAAGCAGCTTTTGATCGTTTTGAATAAATTAGTCGATAAGGGCAATACCGTTTTGATTATCGAACATAATTTAGACGTGATTAAATGTGCTGACTGGGTGATTGATTTGGGGCCGGAAGGCGGCGTCAAAGGCGGTTATTTGGTTGCTCAGGGCATACCAAAAGACATCGCCAAAGCGGTTAAATCTTATACGGGAAAATATTTGAAAGAAGTGTTGCAATAGGAAGTAGCTGGTAGGAAGTAGGAAGCTACAATCAAAAAAATTAAGCCGAGGTATGGATCCTCGGTTTTAGTTTAGAGAAATTAATTTTAACTTGAAAAAAGCCTGATTTTATGGTAATTTATATTCATTATTAATATGACGAAATACGATCCAAAAAAAGTTGAATCAAAATGGCCCGCCTCCGTCCCGATAAATCGGGGCTTCGGCGAGGCAAACCCGCTTTGGCTCGCCTAGCAAGGTGAGCAGAGTTATAAAGTAATTGTTAATTATGTCAACATATAAAAATTTTTTAGACAAAAAAGGTGAGTCTAGATGGCAGAAGGTTTGGGAGAAAACCAAGGCTTTTGCCGCTGCTGATAAATCCGCCAAACCGAAGTATTATTGTTTAATTGAATTTCCTTATCCTTCCGGCGAAGGTCTGCATGTCGGCCATCCGCGCAGCAATACCGCTTTGGATATTTTAGCGCGAAAACGCCGGATGGAAGGCTATAATGTTTTGTATCCGATCGGTTTTGACGCTTTCGGCCTGCCGTCGGAAAATTACGCCATTAAAACCGGCATTCATCCGGCTATTACCACGGAAAAAAATATCAAAACTTTTACTACCCAGCTCAAAGCGCTTGGTTTTTCTTTTGACTGGGACCGGGTTATAACCACGACTGACCCGAAGTATTACAAATGGACGCAATGGATATTTTTAAAAATGTATGAGCATGGCTTAGCTTATAAGGCTAAAATTCCAATCAACTGGTGCTTATCTTGTAAGATCGGTTTAGCCAACGAAGAAGTGGTCAGCGGCAAATGCGAGCGCTGCGGCGGTGAAGTGGAAAAACGGGAAAAGGAACAGTGGATGCTCAAAATTACCAATTACGCCGACCGGCTGATTGAAGATTTGGAAACTGTTGATTATTTAGACCGGATTAAGCAGCAGCAGATTAATTGGATCGGCAGAAGTGAAGGCGCGGAGATTGATTTTGTCGTAGTGACAAGTAACAAGAGACAAGTGACAAGTTTGAAGGTTTTTACCACCCGGCCGGATACTTTGTTCGGCGCGACTTTTATGGTAATTTCGCCAGAGCATGAACTTTTAAGAAATCCCGCCTTCGCAAATGCTTCGGCGGGCAGGCAGAAATCAGAAATCAGAAATCAGGAAGAAGTCGAAGATTATATAAGGCAGGCTAAAAGTAAGTCCGATTTGGAACGGACGGAATTAAATAAGGAAAAAACCGGCGTTGAATTGAAGGGCCTTAAAGCGGTTAATCCGGCGACTCAGAAAGAAATTCCAATCTTTGTCGCTGATTACGTTTTGACTTCTTACGGTACCGGCGCGATTATGGCGGTGCCGGCCCATGACCAGCGCGACTGGGATTTCGCCCAGAAGTACGGCTTGCCGGTTGTTGAAGTAATCGCCGGCGGCAATATCAAAGAGAAAGCTTATGAAGAAATTGCCGAGGGCAAATTAGTCAACTCCGGTCAGTTTAATGATTTGCCGGTTAAAGCAGCGATTGCTGAAATTACTTTATGGCTGGTTAAGCAGGGGTTAGGCAAAAAAGCCGTTAATTATAAACTTCGCGACTGGGTTTTTTCGCGCCAAAGATACTGGGGCGAACCGATTCCCATGGTTTATTGTGAAAATTGTAAGAAAACCGGAGCGGTCAAAGACCCGCTAACTGGCGAGGCGAGCGGCTGGGTGAGGGTGCCGGAAAAAAATTTGCCGGTCAAATTGCCGGATGTGAAAAAGTATGAGCCGACCGATAACGGCGAATCGCCGCTTTCGGTAATTACCGACTGGGTCAATACCAAATGCCCGGTTTGCGGCGGCTCGGCTCGGCGCGAAACCGATACCATGCCAAACTGGGCAGGCTCTAACTGGTATTTCTTGCGTTACGTTGACCCGAAAAATGATAAAGCCTTGGCCGCGGAAAAAAAATTAGCCCACTTTATTCCGGTTGACTGGTATAACGGCGGCATGGAGCATACTACTTTACATCTGCTTTATTCCCGCTTTGTTTATAAATTTTTGTATGATATCGGCGCCGTACCGAAAAGCTGCGGGTCGGAGCCTTACAAAAAACGGACATCGCACGGTTTAATTTTAGGCGAGGGCGGCGAAAAAATGTCGAAATCCAAAGGCAACGTGGTCAATCCCGATGAAGTCGTAAAAAAATTCGGCGCTGATACTTTTCGGGTTTATGAAATGTTTATGGGGCCGTTTGACCAGGCGATTCCCTGGGATACCAAAGGGGTAGTTGGGGTAAGGAGATTTTTAGATAGAGTTTATATGGTAGTTTCAAAGATTGCCGATGATTTAAAAAAATCAGAGATCGGAAATCAGAGATCGGAAAAATCGAGGCTAATTCATAGGACTATCAAAAAAGTTTCCGAAGATATTGAAACGCAAAATTACAATACGGCGGTTTCCGCTTTAATGATCCAGTTTAATGGCATAGACAGCCGACCGGATTGGCGGCCAAGGCTGGAAGAGATGAAAGGGGAATATCAGGTTGATTTAGCCGCTTTAGAAAATTTTTTAAAGCTTTTGGCGCCGTTTGCCCCGCATTTAGTCGAGGAGCTTTGGGAAAAACTCGGCAATAAAAAGTCGATTTTTAAAGCGGCCTGGCCGAAAGCTGATGAGAATTTAGCCAAAGCCGAAGAATTCGAACTAATTATCCAAATCAACGGCAAATTTCGCGATAAAGTGAAAGTAAGATCCGATATTACCGAGCAGCAGGCCGAAATCGTTGCCCGTCAAAGCGAAAAAATTAAAAAGTATTTAGACGGCCAGACGGTGAAAAATATCGTTTTTGTGCCGGGGAAATTAATTAATTTTGTCATTTAGTTTTATGCAGATAGTCCAAGTTGGCGATGAATTAAAACAGCATTGGGATAGCTTCATTAAAACCAACGCCACTGACGGCGGTCTGCTGCAGTCTTGGCTTTGGGGCGATTTTCAAAAAGCCTTGGATAATCATATCATCCGGCTCGGGGTTATTGACGACGAAGGCCAGCTCCAGGCTGCGGCTTTGTTAATTAAACACGATTTGCCTTTTGAATATAATTATCTTTACTGTCCGCGCGGGCCGGTAATTAATGTTTTGAAAATTGATGATTTGGATTCGCTGTTTGCCGAAATTAAAAAAATCGCCCGGGAGGAAAAAAGTTTTTTAATCCGGGTTGACCCGCCCTGGATTTTGGGTCATGAAAAGCGCTTAACTGACGTTGGCTTCCGAAAAGGCGAATATGAAATTCAGCCGAAGTGCAATGCCATTATCGATTTAGCCAAAAGTGAGGATCAATTGTTGGTCGACATGAAACCGAAAACCCGGTACAATATCGGCTTAGCTCAGCGGCACAAAGTTAATATTAGAATTAGCACGGAAATTTCCGACATTGAAAGTTTTTGGCAATTAATCAAACAGACTTCAAGCCGCGATGGCTTTCAGCCCCACACCAAAGAACACTATAAAAAAATGTTCGAGGTTTTGGCGGCGGAAAATTTGGTTAAATTATTTATTGCCGAATATGACAACAAAGTAATTGCCGCTAACATCGTGTCTTTTTTCGGCAAATATTGCACTTATCTTCATGGCGCTTCTTCGGATTTATACCGCGAAGTCATGGCACCGTACCTTTTGCAATGGGAAGCAATTAGCGCGGCAAAAAAGCAGGGCTGTTCTTTTTATGATTTCGGCGGCGTTAACGGCCAAACTTACAACAATGCCAAGTGGCAAGGGATTACGCGGTTTAAAACCAGTTTTTCCCAGTCAACGGCGCCCAAAGAATACGTCGGCAGCTTTGATTTGGTTACTAACCCGGTAATTTTTTCAATTTATAAATTCGTGAAGCAGATAAGAGGCTGATTCCTAATTACTTCAATGATAATTGTTAAACCAACTCAAGCGGGAATTTTGCAAGCGGTTAGAGTTATAAAAAAAGGTGGAGTAATAGTTTACCCGACCGATACGGCTTATGCTTTGGGCGGTATTTTTAATTTTAAAAAAGTTAATGCCAAAATTTTAAAAATCAAAAAAAGAAAAGATGATAAGTTTACTTTGATTGCGGCTGATTTAAGCCAGGTTCGGAAATTTTTCAAATTGAATCAAAATCAAAAGAAATTAGCCAAGGAGTGCTGGCCCGGCCCGCTGTCGCTGGTTATTTCCCGGCGCTTTGCCGTTCGGGTGCCGAAAAATTTGGTGGCTTTGAAATTAGCTAAACTGGCCGGCCGGCCGATAATTGCGACTTCGGCCAATTTAGCCGGCGGCAAAACGCCTTACCGGGTTTCCGAAGCGATTAAACAATTTGCCAACCAAAAAAACCAGCCGGATTTGATTATCGATGCTGGCCAATTAGCTAAAAGGAAAGTTTCAACCGTGGTTAAGATAACTAAAAATAAAATTGAAATTTTACGAGCCGGGGAAATTAAAATTAAATCATTATGGCCGGCAGGCGAAAACAAGTAAAACATGAATGCCAGCCGGGGTTTTTTGGACTAAGCCCAGACATTTGCCCATCGGTTTGAATGATCCCGGTTTCATTGGCGGGGGAAATAAAATTGGCGAGGTAAGGCACAAAGCTTCGCCGCCGGGGCCTTTTCTCAAAACCAGCCGCGAGCCGCTTAAGTATCTGGCTTTAACTTCCCATACGGCGCTGCAACTGGGTAAACTGCCGCAAACCGGGCAGCTGGCCAGACAGGTTACCAAATCCGGATCGGGCACGCATTTTACCGGCATGCTCAAAACCTGAATTGCCACGGGTTGGCCAAGAGTAAAAGCTTTGGCTGAAATTACCAAAGCAAAAATAGCGGCGATAATGGCAATTATCAATAAAGCCAGCCAGAGATTGATTTTTCGGTGCATTAGCCCTTCAAGATAAATCATAGGATTATTATAACATAGAATAAGAAAATAAGCTTTTCTGAGTATTCCTCCCTTCGCCCCTCTCCCTTTGTCCCTCCCCCGCGGGTGGAGGGAAACTTAGAAATAAGTCTTGCTTTTTCCCCTCTCCATTGAGGGAGAGGGATCACGTCTTAACTTAGTGGGCGAGGGGGAGGAAATTAGTTTTAACTTTAAGTTTTATGCCGCAACCAATTGTTGATCAAATAAAAAAAATCTGCCAGGCTTATGATCTTTGGCCGGCGCGAAGTAAAGGTCAGAATTTTTTAATTAACCAAAAAGTTTTGAATCAAATTATTACCAGGGCGGAGCTTTTGCCGACCGATACGGTTTTAGAAGTCGGGCCGGGGCTAGGAATTTTAACCGAGGCTTTGGTCAAAAAAGTTAAAAAAGTTATCAGCGTTGAGCTAGATGCCAAGCTTTTTGGGTTTTTAAAGGCAAAATTTGCCGGTGCCAGCAATTTGGAATTAATTAATGAAGATATTTTAAAATTCAACCCAGAAACCTATAACCTAAAATCTATAAGCTACAAGATCGTTGCCAACCTGCCCTACAACATTACTTCCCACTTTTTGAAGAATTTTTTAACCAGACGAGAGCGGCCGGCGACCATGACGCTGTTGGTTCAAAAAGAAGTCGCCGAAAGAATTTGCGCCAAGCCCGGCCAGATGAGCTTGCTTTCGGTTTCGGCGCAGCTTTACGGCGATCCTGAAATTATCGAAATTGTCGGCCGAAATAATTTTTGGCCGGTACCGAAAGTTGATTCGGCGATCTTGCGAATTTCTAAAATTAAAAATCAGCCGCAAGTGGATAAGTTTTTAGAGGGGATAACTGAGAAGTTTTTTTGGCAAATGGCTAAAATTGGTTTTGCCGCCAAAAGAAAGCAGCTGCAAAATAATTTAGCCGCCGGTTTTAAAATTTCATCCGATGATTTAAAAAAAATGCTCAATGAAGCCAATTTTAATCCAAAAATTCGGGCTCAAGAATTGTCGGTTGCCGATTGGCTCAAACTTGCCAAAGAGTTAAATAATTATCTTAATTAAAGCGTTGAACTCCCTTGCTTGCTGCTGGATTTTTCTGCTATAATATAGACAAGTTAATCTAAACAAATCAGATGGGTTTTACCATTACTTTTAACGTCATAAAGAAAAATGGCTCAAGCTGGCAGAAAAATTGAAAACCTTACTATTTTAAAAGAGATTTATCAAAAAGATGCCCAAAAATCTCAAGGGAAAAAATCAGTTAAGGAATATTTCAAAGACCCTAAAAAGGTTGATCAATTGCTTGCCGTCGCCATTCTTTTTTTTGGTTTAATCGGCCTGATTTTCGGTTTTTCCCAGTTTCGCCATCGGATTGTCAAGAGTTTTTTGCCGGCGACTGGCCAGAATTTAGCTTCGGCCGACGAGGCTCCGGATTTGCTTGGTTTAAAGGAAAAAGATACTGATTCCGACGGCCTTTCTGATTACGATGAGCTTTACGTTTACAATACCAGTCCATATTTGAAAGATTCCGACTCCGATGGCGTTGAAGATAAAACGGAAGTTGTCCGACAAACCGATCCTAATTGCCCGGAAGGCCAGAATTGCTTCGCTTCCTGGAGCAGTTTGGCCGGTAATTCCGCCGCCAGCCAGTCAGGAGCAGCGGCACCGGATAATTTTATTTCCGCCGATCAAATCCAAATTGACAGTTTGCGCAGTGCGTTAGCTCAAGGCGGCATGTCGGCGCAAGATTTGGCCAATTTAAGCGATGCGGAACTGCTTCAGGCCTACCAGGAAGTCATGGCGGAAATGGGCGGCGGGACCGGTTCGTCCGGTGCGGCATCTTCGGCCAGCACGGCTCAGCAATTGCAGAATTTAACTCCGCAGCAGCTGCGTGATCTTTTGACCAAGGCCGGGATGACAAATGACATTTTAGACAGCGTAACTGATGAGCAATTATTGAGTTTAGCCCAGGAAACTTTAGCCGCCAGCCAGCCCGCGGCGAATTCAACCGCGCCAAGCAGCGTTTCTTTGACTCCTCAGCAATTGCAGAATTTAACTCCCCAGCAGCTGCGTGATCTTTTGACCAAGGCCGGGATGACAAAGGACATTTTGGATAATATCACGGACAGTGAATTATTAAATTTTGCCAAAGAAACTTTGTCGACAACTCAATCGTCGGTTGGTCAGACGGCAACTCAGCCGGCGCCAAAAACTATTTCTTTAACCCCTAGTAATCTCCAAAATTTAAGCCCGGCGCAGCTGCGCGATTTGCTGAGCCAGGCCGGAGTGGCCAAAGCGACTTTGGACAAAGTTTCCGACGACGAATTGCTTCAGCTGGTCGGCCAGACTTTAAATAATTACAATAAAAATTCCACCTCGACTAAGCCTTGATAAAAAATGAATTACTTTTCAAATAAATCTGCCAAGCCAGGAGACGGTCAAACCCAGCTGAAAAATCGGGTGAGTCGGCCTTGGTTTTCCGGCTTTAAAAAAACCGCTTCCATCATTATTACGGTTCAAATGGTTTTAGTTTCGGTAATGCCAGCGGCTTTATATCCGCTGCCGGTCAAAGCGGCAGCGTCGCCCAGCGCAATTGAAGTCGAAGTAACCAAGCCCCAATTTGATGAAGTAACTGGTAATCAAAAAGATACTATCAATGCAGTTGATAAAGATACCAAAACCACCAATAAAAATCTGACTTTTATTCAGCGCTTGCAGGATTGGTGGGGTAATTTCTTTAAAGTCAGGGACTGGGGCTGGGAAAGCTTGAAAGACTCCGTTTACGCGGCGGCCAAAACCGCAGTCAGCCACATGCTTAATACCTTTGCTTATGATACGGCCACTTGGCTGGCGACCGGCGATGAAGGCCAAAAGCCGATGTTTTATACCAAGGGCTGGGGCGCTTATTTAAAGGATTTGGCCGATGCCGCCGGCGGTAAATTTTTGGAAAGTTTGAGCGGCAGCTGGCTGCATTATAATGTTTGCGAACCGGCCAGTCCGATTAAAATCAGAATCAGTTTGGGAATCAGCGAACTGGGTCGGCCGAAACCGCCGAAATGCACCGTAACCCAGCTAGTAAAGAATTGGCAAAGTTTTGCCAAGGATCCGAATTTTTTGAATAAATTCACCGGTATTTTTGAGCCGTCAGCTAATGACATCGGCATTGCTTTTTCGATGTTTGATTTTTATTATCAGACCAAAGCCAAAGATGAATTAGCCGGGATTTTGGGCCGGCAGGAAGGCCAAGGCTGGAAGTCGGTCGGCCAAAAAATTGCTGATTCGATTTTGACGCCATCGTCTTTGGTTTCCGAAGCGTCTTACCAGGCGCTCAGCAAAGGCACCAAGGCGGCCGAGGACGTTCCTTTCGGCGATATTTTTGGTTATGCGATTGCGACTTTTGCCAATACTTTAATGTCCAAACTTTTTGACAAATGGTTTAGGCAGGGTTTGGCCAGCAATGCCGGCAATGATGAAAATTATATTGAAGATTTGGCCCGGGCTTTGGCGGGTTTATTGCCTCGGCCGGGTCCTGGCGGCAGTCAGGATTTATATACCGGCGACACCGGAGTGTCTTTATACGGCGGCAAGAAGGCGGCCGAACGGCGGTTTTTGGATTTTTTGGAAGCCGGCGTTAAGCCGAGCAGCGATTATGATTTATTAAGCAAATTGAGTTTTTGTCCTGATCCCAAAAATCCGGGATCGGAAGAATGCGTGATTTCGCCGGCTTTTCGCGATATCATCGAAAGAAAAATGACTTTAAAGGATGCGCTGAAGGCCGGGTTAATTGACGGTGAAGCGCCGTTCGGAGCCTGGAATTTTGATCCGACGGCGAAAAATTTGGAGCTGTCTTATCGGAATATCGTGATTATGAGGAGTTACCGGATTGTGCCGGTTGGCTGGGAATTAGCGGCCGAAGCCGGTCATCTGCTTGATCCCGGTAAAATTATTACCCTTAATTATTTAGTTTCAAAATTTAATGACCCTAACGATGCGGCGAGTATTTATCACGGCTTGATTGATCCGGATTGGGTTTTAAAATTGCCGGAAGTCATCTGTAAAAATCAGGGCTTCGGGCCGAAAATTATCTATCAAGCCGAAACCGGCAGCTCGGCTGACGAAGCGGCCAGTCTCGATATCGGCCGCGCCGAATATTGCGCGGATTTCCAGTCTTGTATCAGCCGGAATAACGACGGCACTTGCCGCAATTACGGCTATTGCAGCGAAGAAAAAAGAGTTTGGGATTTAGCCGGAAAAGATTGCAGCGCTAATTATAACACCTGTCAGACTTTTCAAAGCAGCAGCGGCTCAGTGGCCAGCTATTTGGCCAATTCTTTGAATTACAACGGCTGCAGCATCAATAACGCCGGCTGCAAATGGTATTGCCAGACTTATAATCCGGTTGACAATATTTGGACTTGCGTTAATGAGGGTAAAAAAGTTCTCAAACCCTGCACCCAGAAAGGCGGCTGTCCGGTAACGGCGAGCTGCGATATTCCCAACGGCTTGAATTTCTGTCTTGACGCCAATTCGCAGGTTAATTTGACTATCAGCGACAAATGCAGTTCCGGCTCAAAATTCTGGGTGGCCAGCGGCAGCAAATGCGTGGTCAATACCGGCTGCACCATCAAGCAAAACGGAGTTTCTTGCGCTATCGACAGCTGCAGTAGCCTGGATAATTTGTTGCCTAATCCGAGTTTTGAAACGGCCGTGGCACCGGCAACCGGCCAGCTTTCTTTGAAGTGGCAAGGCAACCGGGAATATTTCAGCCAGGTTGCCGGCGGGGCGGAAAGAATTTATGCCGATGGCGGCCAGGCGAGCTTGAGATTTTTCAACTACGGTTCGGTTATTGACGAATCGGCGACTTCGGCCGAATTGGAATTGCCGGCCGGCGATTATACTTTTTCAAGTCAAGTTTATGATTATTTAAACCAAGGCGATGTTACTTTAAAAGTTACCGATGCTTTGGCTAGCAGCGTGCTAGGGGAAAAAATGGTCAATAAAGAAAATGGCTGGCAGCAAATCAGTTTTGATTTTAAGGTTACGGCCGCCGGCAACGGCAAAGGCAAAGTGAAGGTCGGAATTGAAGTCGGCGACGGCGTTAAACAAGTCAGTGGTGTGGTTTGGTTTGATAATTTCCGGATTTCCAAAAGCTGCATCACTAATCGGGCAGTTTTAACTTTGGTCGGGACGATTGACCGCGACGAAAGCAAATTATATTTAGACCGCGATGCCGGTTCTTGTTCGGCCGAGGAAGCTGGTTGTTCCGAATTCATCCAGACTTTGCCCAATGCCGGCACGAATTTGATTGACAATGCCAGTTTTGAAGACTGGCCGGATGCTAGTAGTTTGCCCAAAGGCTGGTTTTGGGGAGAAAGCCATCAAGCGAGCGATAATGCTTCAATTGAACAAATTCAAAATGATTGCCCGGTGGGTAAATTATGCTTGAAAATAAATAATGATAATTTGGGCCGGCCGCGGGATTTTGATACCGGGCCGGTTACCGGTTTGAAAGCCAACACCACTTACCGGATTTCTTTTTGGGCCAAAACCGATTCGACGACCAAAGAAATAAAACCGGAAGACGGCCTGTGGTATTTGGAAATTTTATCCGATCATAATCCGGATCATTTTTGCAGTTTGAATCCGGCTTTAAGCTGCGAGCCAACTAATGATTTATGCACCTGCGCCGACGGGGTGAGCGGCTGTCCGGCTGGCGGCCGAAACCAGGGCAAATGCTTGGCTGATTTTTCGCCGCTTCAAATTAATAATTCGGCATTTTTGCATTTAACCGACCAATGGCAGAGATTTGTCGCCAATCCGATTACTACCCGAATCAGCAGCGATAATTTTAAACTCTCAATCGCTAATTTGAGTACCGATAATACCAAGCCGCTTTATCTTGACGGCGTTCAAATCGAAGAAGTTGAAACTAAAAATCCGGTAACGACCAGCTACAAAGATTATGGCGCGGCTAACCTAACTTATCTGAAAAAAGCGCCGGTTTCACTGGATTGCAAAGGCTATAGTTTGGATCGGCCAAACCCCGCGGTTTTAGACGGCGTTACCAAAGCTCAGTGCGTTGGCGACACTTTGGTCTGGCGGAAGTTCTGCCAGGGCGGTGACAAAGCCGGCCAAGGCTGCAGCGCTAATTCCGATTGCGGCTCTGGCACCTGCGCCGCTGACAGCTGCGATGCGGCCGGCAATTTTTGCTGCCACGAAGTTGATTCGCCCCAGTGCGCCAATTACGCTTTGTATTGCCAGCAAGACGAAGTCGGCTGCGAAGCTTATACCCCGCTAAAAGGCGGAACCACAATTCCGGGCGTCGTCAAACTGGAAGACTATTGCCCGGCGGAATGCGTCGGCTATGATTCTTATAAACAATCAAATACTTTTTTTGAAAGCCAGGCTTCGATTAATTATTTCATTCCGGCCACCGGAAAACAATGCAATGCCGCCAGCGCCGGCTGCGATGAATTTACCAATTTAGACGAAGTTGCCAAGGGCGGCGAAGGCAAGGAATATTATAAATACCTGAGGCTTTGCGAAAAGCCGAATGACCCGGGCGTCAGCTGCCAGAATTTCTATAATTGGCAGGGTTCCGACGAAGCCGGCTACCAGCTCAAAGTCTATAATTTAGCCGCCGCGGCCGGTTCGCCGCAAGCGGCCATGGATATTTCAAGCTGGCTGCCTTACTGGTGCGCTGATACGGCGGCCGGCGCTAACGGCCAGCCGGCTTGCTGCGACGGGCCGGAAGATATAATTTCCAATCCTTTCTGCAAGGAATTTTACGGCATTGACGGCAATATTTATTATCGGATTTATAATAATACCATCGCCTGTTCAGATGACTGCCATCCGTTCCGCAAATCGCGGCTGAACGAAGGCGATGCCGAAGCGACGGCTAATTGTACTGCCAGCCATGGCACCTGGGACGGCAGCAGTAAAACTTGCGTTTACCAGGCAATTCCCAGCCAAGGTTTGGCCTGTTCTAATAACGTCGCCGGCTGCCGCGAATACAGCGGTAATGCCAGCGGCAACGTCTTTACGGCTTTTGCCGATAATTTTGAACCCGGCGACACGGTCGGTTGGAAGAGCGGCACGATTAGCAGCGAAGCGTTGTCCGTCGGCGGCCACTCAATTAAAAGCCAGCAGCTGGCTGGTTTGGAAACTATTGCCAGCGCTTACAGCAAATTATCGTCTGGCGGCAATTGCACGGAAAGCGTAACAGCCTGCAGCGGCAATAACGCCAAAGATTGTTTCGATCGGACTTTGGGCAAGTGCGTTTCCGATGATACCGCCGGCGGCCAGGTTTGCCTGATTAATGTCGGCGAATCATCTTGCTCGGATTTGAGCCAGCTGATTAAACCGATTAAGACTTATTTGATTTCTTTTTGGGCCAAAGGCTCGACCACCAATACTATTCCAATCAAAGTTAAGCTCGCCAGCGGTTCGGCCGGCAGCGCCATTATTCAAGAATCAACCAACCTCGGTTCGGACTGGAATTATTATAATTTCGGGCCGTTTACCATGCCCGATGCCATTCCTTCGGATTTAGCTTTAAGCTTAACTGGTGAAAATGGCGGGACGCCGGCTTTCTACGCGGATAATATTGAAATCAAAGAAGTTCAAAATTATGTTTATGAAATCAAAAATTCCTGGAAAACGCCGAATAGCTGCGACACCAATCCGTGGCTTTCGTCCGGTCCGATTGCCGCGCCGCAATTTATGCTCGGCTGCAAGCAGTATCGGGATTCCTACAGCCGAACCCATAATTTAAAATCATTCGACCATTTGTGCCGCCAGGAAGTAATCGGCTGCCAGGCGCTGATTGATACTTTTAATTCCGCTTCGCCTTATGAACCGGAAGTGCCATTTAATGCCAACGATCCGATTTCGGCGGTTAGCGTGCCGGCTGACAAATTGGTTTATCTGGTTAACCGGCCGCAGTTTCAATGCACCGCGGCCAACAAAGGCTGCCAGGCTTTGGGCTGGCCGCAAATCAGCACGGCTGACAAAGTCGTCGGCTACCAGACGGCTTATCTGATTAATGATCCGGATAAATATAGTTCAATTCTTTGCCAAAGTTCGGAATTCGGCTGCGATGAATTTCGGACCGGCAACGGGACGGCTTATTTCAAAGATCCGGGAGCCAAAACCTGCGAATACCGGGTTGCCCCCGGCCAGGCGAGCTCGGCCTGGTTCAAATCCGGTTCAGCTTCGACAATACCGGATTGCCCGCTGGTTCAGCCGCCGGTCGGTGCTGTCCATCCGAGCAATGGCTGGACGGGCTTATGTCCGGGCGAATTCAATTCCTGCACTCAGTTTATTGATCCCGTCAGCACGATTGCCAAAAATTTAATCTTCAACGGCGATTTAAGCCGGGATAGTGATAATAATAGTGTCCCCGATGGCTGGGTAAAAGGCGCTGATAATTACACGCAGGAAGGTTTGCAGCTGGAAGCCAATACTTTATATACTTTGAGTTTTACTGCCAAAAAGAAACTTGATGGCAGCCTGTTAGTGATTGAAATGAAAGACTGCCCGAACGCCGTTTCCTTCGACCATTCAATTGAAATCGCCAGCGACAATAAATCGTTTAAAATTCCGCCGAGAAATTACCAGGCCGACAGCCGGACAATTGACCAAATCAGCAATTTTCCAGCGGAAACCACCTATTCCGTCCGCTTTACGGTGCCCAAAAAGCAAGTTTGCAAACTGGACTTAAAAGGCAGCGATTTGGATAACATTAAAGATTCAGTCAAACAAGTCAATTTATTCAAAACCGGCATTTATTATACTTTAAGCAACACGGTTGATGAATTCAGCTGCAACGGCATCGTTGATCCGGAGCGGGGCTGTGTTTTGTTTAATGACCGCAGCCAGGTTAATTTCAAAATCGGCGAAGATGACATCAGCTCCCTGGGCTTTGACGCCGACACCAGCGGCATCAACGTTAATAACGGCTTGCCGGTGGCGAATTGTTCGGGCAGCTGCGATTCCAATGCCGTCTTGAAAGTAACGCCGGATCGCGAATGCGAAGCTTGGCTGGCTTGTACCAGCTACGCGGTTACGGCCGTTACCAGCGAAGGCGAACAAAAGCAATGCCTCAGCCTCGGCCTTTGCAATGCGGCTGATGAGAGCGGCATTTGCACTAATTTTGTTCCGGCGGCCGGTAAAGATTCAAGCGGCAATGATTTAAGAAAGTCGGCGTTCAGCACAGTTGAGGAAATTAAAAATTTAAGCGGTTATGCCACGGCCGGCTTGAGCTTTAACCAGGGCGTTTGCGCTAACGGCATGAATAACGGCGCCGCCTGCAACTCTAAAAATGATTGCACCGGCTCGTTCACAACTTGCGCCCGGACTATCAACGGCTATTTCCCCTACGCGGAAATGACCCAGTACGGCAATGCGGCTTATATTTCCAACGGCGATTTTGAATTGGCTTTTAACCAAACTAATCAGCCGCTGGCCTGGAGCGAATACAGCAATCAGAGTTCAGACCATACGACTGACGGCCGCGGCTGGATGCCTTACAAATATACTTTGGAAACCAATTCCAAACAGCGGCTCGAAGGCCGATACTTGAAATTAAACACGTCTTATGAGGCAAAATCTTCCGAAATTGATTTGGAAAAAAATACCGACTATATTTTGACCGCCTGGATTAATACCGAAGAATTAAAACATGACGATCCCACTATGGGAACTTTGCCGGGTACTTATTTGCGGGGGCAAGTCTGTTACTATCCAGAAATCGAAAGTAGCTGCCGAAAAGAAGGAGACTATTATAACAGCGGAAGCAAAGTTTGCTGCCCCAAAGCTTTGGTTTTACCCAGCGGCAACAAATGGCAGAAGCTGACTTATGACTTTAATTCCGGCGATAAGGGTTCAAAAATGACGCTTTATTTGAGTAATTATGCTAGTGACGTTGCCACTTGCCGGGACGGTAAAGACGATACCAAGTGCGGCATCAGCGGCTATTCCCTGTTTGACCAGATTTCTTTAAAACCGGTTTTGCAGGTTAAAAATGTTACGAGTAATGATTTGAATTTTGCGGCCAATGATTTTGTCTCCCGCAGCTGCCGGGTTTACCCCGAATATAGTTCTTTGGCCTGCGAATATATCGACGCCAAAAATATTTATCATATCGGCCAATACGGCTATTGCCTGACCGCTGATCCGAATAATCCCCAGCAGTGCGTCCAGTGGCTGCCAATCGACCAAATCAAAGGCGAAATGGCCGATGAAGTCGTGCCTTACCAAATCCAGACGCCGCTTTATTATTGTGTGCAAAAAGGCGAGATGCCGGCTTTCCCGTCAACTCAGCTGATGGCCACTTTCAATACTTATACCAGCTACAGCGCCGGCAGCAATGACAACCAGGGCCGATCGGTTCAGCTGGTGCCGTTTCAAATCAACGAAGACTACCGGCCGCTTTTCCGCTATCCGTATGTCCGGCAAATCAAGGGCCACTTTAAATTTGAACCGGACAACTTGCCCGCCTTCGCGATGCGAGGTTTAGGAATGGTTTTGAATTTACCGCCGACCGTAGATAGCACGCCGTTTGGTCCAACGGGAAATTGTGATCCTAATATTGATCATATACAAGGTTGTGATGTAACTTTTAATTTACAATCGCAAGGCAGTGAGATTTATGGTTTTTTACCGGCCACCCTGAGTTTCATAGTTCCTTGGTCGGCAATTACCGGTTTAATAGGGGCATTAGGTGGTGACCCTGGAATTTCTCAACTTATTGGTTCAGCATTAGATATAGTAGGTAATCTTGCAGGTGGTTCTCCCGGAGATCCATCTGCGGCTCTTCTTTTAAATATAAATAGTTTTAAGTTCTACAATTCAACGCAAATAAGTTCAGCCAGCTATATTGATGATATGCAAACTTTTCAATCACAAGCTCTATTTCTAAATTTATTTACTCAAGCCGGTTCAGCACTCCTTGGCTTTGCGGCTGGCGGCGATATGGAAAATATAGCCGCGGCGCTTCAAATAAGTTCAGGAGTTCAGTTCAGCGCCAAAATCGGAATGGCGACCGGCGTTACCATTGTAACGGAAAATGACCCGCGGTTTACCGGCCAGTTTGTTGATCCGATGCCGGATATTCCTAACGATATTTACGGCGTGGCGGTAATTAATTTGGTGGAAGGTTCCGAACAAGCGCCGGGAGTTTACGGTAATTTTAAAACTAACGATATTAATGTTAATTATTGCAAGCAAGTAGTCCAGGTGGTTGACGCGACCGGCAATAATAAGGCCTGGTCAACGCGGGTGGCGCCGGGTTCTCAATACCTCTTGCCTGACCCCAACAGCAAAAAAGTCGGCGCTAGCTATCGGAATTATTATCTTTATTACGATCCGTTTAATTATGATCAATTTCTGACGGCCGCCCAAGCCGTGAACGGCAATATTGACAGTCCGGATTTTGCCTATCAATCTTCAGATTACGAACCTTTCGGCGCGATTGTTCCACCGGCCGGCCTGCAAAATCCGCCGGACTGGGACAGCCGGACGACCAATAACCGCCAGCCGCTTTTCTATGAACCGCCCCAGCCGTCTTTAGGCGCGCCGTATCAGGCCAGGATGGGCGAACTACACGACATAAATTATTTAAAACGGATTTTTCTGAAAAGTTATGGCACCGGCTGGGATTTCACGGCGGCCACTGGCGGTCTTTGCAGCGATAATTCAGCGAATTGTACGGTTACCGATAAAAGCCTTTGCGCTAATACCAATACCGCGACTTGCAATATCAACCATTTTGGCGACGGGTATAAAGAAGTGAGTAACAGTAATGCCTTAACTTGGGACTGTTTAGCCAATCCGCCAATCAACTGCGGTTCTTTCCCTAGGTGTGGAGAGAACAAGCGTCCGGCCGGCAATCCCGATCCGATGGGTGTTTTCAGCGACGTTTGCTGGATTGAACCGGCAATTCCTAGTACGCTAGTTAATGGCCAGAAAAGTACGGTGATTAACGGTGTTGGCGCCGTTAAATTGGATTTTACGGTTAAAGTTGATGCCAACCAGCTGCCTTTGAAGTCCTATTCGGTTGACTGGCAAGACGGCGAAAAAACTTCGGTTTCCGGCGTTTCTTTGCGCGAGCGGCCGAATTTGGAAAATCCGTTTACGATTTATCATACTTATGATTATTGGCAGTTAAAGCGGACTTCTAATTCCCCGAATCGTGGTCCGAATTTGGATTGTCCGGCGGATCAAAACTACTGCCTGGTTAAACCAGTCATTGAAGTTCAAGATAACTGGAACAAGAAAAATATCCCATCGGCCGCTGCCTCGATCAAAGTGATAGAAAAGTATTAATCGCAGCCGGGCGGTGCGCCGTCTGG
>Ga0172379_10001037_pt1 | contig 59935 bp, 51 predicted proteins | sample GrowelOW334metaG_FD_119756 | JGI IMG/M metagenome (GOLD analysis project Ga0172379, IMG submission 119756) | Groundwater microbial communities from an aquifer near a municipal landfill in Southern Ontario, Canada - Groundwater well OW334 metaG | ecosystem: Environmental > Aquatic > Deep... | reverse complement strand
TTGGGAGCAGAAGATCGGAGGTTCAAATCCTCTCATCCCGAAGGGAAGGGATCATAGCTCAACTGGATAGAGCAACTGCCTTCTAAGCAGTAGGTCGGGCGTTCGAGTCGCCCTGGTCCCATCGAAACAGCATAAAGAATTATATTTTTGCCTGGAATCTGGAAAGATCCTATTCACCTGCCTTTTTACACTTTTTAGAAACCGAGTTGTAGCTTTGTATGCTTGTTTAGCAGGAATTTTTTTAAATCTTCTCTTGAAATCCGCCCAGAATTGTATAAAATAAAATTGATAATTATACAAAAAGGGGCAAGCGCATGAAAAAAGCTGCAGGAATAGTTATTATTTTTGCCTTTTCAATGCTCCTTGTTAGCTGCCCAGAAATTCTGGATTTTATAACGACAACAACCACCACCATTGTCGTCGCAACGACCACGACGAGCACAACGACCACGACGAGCACTTCTACTACAAGCACTACAACGACTACCACCATACCAACGTACACATTCGCCTATGATGGGAATTCCAACACTAGCGGCAGCATACCTGCAGAACCAATACAATACACAACCGGTTCCGAGATCCTAGTCCTGGATAATAATGGAAACCTTGCAAAAGCCGGATTCTCCTATTTTACAGGCTGGAACACACAGCCGGATGGAAGTGGCATCAATGAGACCATCGGTTCTTACATATATATGGGTTCGGAGAATTTAACGCTTTATGCTCAATATGGAAATATTCCACCTATCGGCGCAGTAGGTCCGGCAGGGGGCAATGTATTTTACGATAAAGGCTCTTATTCCGATGGCTGGCGGTATCTTGAAGCTGGTCCTAAAGCCACTGAGGGAACAAAAGCATGGTGGAGCGGAAGTCCAACAACCGTGGGGGCGACAGGAACGGCTATTGGAACCGGAAAAGCAAATACTGATGCGATTGCTGCAGTGTTAGGTAGTGATGGGTCTGCGGCGAAGTATTGTACAGATCTAATATATGGGGGCTATGACGATTGGTTTTTGCCTTCAATCGACGAGCTTGAACTTATTTATGAAAATCTCAAAAAAGGATATAAAGGGAACTATACCAATTACTATTATTGGAGTTCTACGGAATTTTCCATGTATGACGCAAATACCTATTATTTTTATGGCAGTTCATTGAATATTGGCGCATCCAACAAAGCTAATGGCGCGGCAGACTCCGATCGCATCAATGTCCGGCCTGTGCGGGCATTCTGAAAGCATGGCAATTGAGCAACGTATACTATCTTTCGCATATTAATTGAGAAGCCCTCTTCCAGTTTCCACCTATGCTAAAATCAAGGCTTCCGATGCTCCAGCTTCAGACCGACCGCGCTGCGGTTTCCAAATCCTTTCCAGTAGGTATGATCGGCTTTGGGCTGTCCCTTCGCGTCCACCGACCAGACGGCTTCCTTTCCGGACTCAAAGAGATTGAGATAGGCGTCCATTCCGGCATCGCCTTTCAGGTATTTTCCTAAAAAGGCCGTAGCGAAATGCTGGGCGATATTATTCATGCGCGCCGTATCCCATACAGGATCCATATAGTGTCCGGCATTGTAGACGGTTGAGCCTGGAGCGGGCCAGGTTTCCTTCGGGGCCGGAATAGGGGCCGCCGCGTTGTGGCTTGCGTTCTCGAAGGTTAAAAGGTAACGCTCCGAATTCGTGGCAAGCTCAAAGATATTTCGCACTCCCGGAGAATATCCAGCGGAAGCATCCGCAGAACCAGCTATGTAGAAGGTCGGTGTTGAAATGCCCGCAAGACCATCCCTATCCCAGAATCCCATATTCCATCCCCAAGGCGCTATCGCGATCGCGGCCTTTACCCGCGGGTCCATGCTCGCGACAAATTTTTCGTTTCCCGATTGCCGCGCGGCGAGAGCCATATTCGGAGGGGCGAGGGCGGATTTGACAATCGATGCGGTAAATCCGCCGCCGATAGTATTGACAACACCATAGCCGCCCATCGAGTAGCCTATTAGCCCGGTGTTGTTCGCCTGGATCATCCCCTTGAGCCCCGACCCGGCGTCCTCGACATTCAGCTGCGCTATGGAATTGAGCACAAAAAGGATGTCGAGCGGACGATTGAGAAGTGTCGACCCGAAAGCGCCCTGATCATTGTAGGTGCTGTCCGTGTGGTCGATCGACGCGACGATATAGCCCTTGCTCGCGAGATTTTCAGCCAGGTGACTAAGGAGAAATCGATTGCCGGGATAGCCATGGGAAATGATGAGCAATGGATATGGAGCAGCGCCGGCATCGGGCTGGGCGTCGCGTACGGCGCGTCCGTAAAGGTTCACCAGCGTCTTTCCATCGCGCGTGAAGATATTGTGGTAAGCGGTAATATCCGTCTGCCCCGTGCCAGCTTTGGCTGGATACCATACTTCGACCGTCAACGGCCTGTCATAGACAGGAATCGCTTGACCAACTTTTGCCTTTACAATGTCGAGTTGTCCCGGATTGATGAACTCTACTGTCTTGACACCGATCGAATACAAGCCATAAGGAGCCAGTTCGGGCGCGTCCGGACGTATTGTATCCACGTGGTTGTCCTGGGCATATATGAGCGATGTTGCCGCAAGACCCGATAAAAGCGTTAGAAAGAAAACCAAAGCGTATTTTTTCATGCATTTTCCTCCGTTGAAATAGTAATCTCAAATGGGGGAATTGCAAGGCGAGGAATTGGGCATGATACGCGATTTGTGCAGGATGCCTTAGGTTTTTTGAGTTCTCATTGATTTGACCATCTCCCTCACCAGAAAATCGCAACGTTCATTGTCGGGAACGCCGGCGTGTCCTTCCACCCAAAAGAACGAGGGATCCATTTCCTGGACGAGCGCATCGAGTTCCATCCACAGCTCTTGGTTTTTCACGGGTTTCTTGTCGGCCGTTTTCCAGCCACGCAGCTTCCAGCTCCTGAGCCAGGTGGTCACGCCGTTTTTCACATATTGGGAATCGGTGTAAATATGGACGGGAGAGTCAAACCAGACGGGGATGGACTTGTCATTCTTGCCTTCTCGCGACGCGACAGAGCCCTTAAGCGACGCGATGAAAATGAGGGCCTCAATGACCGCCTTGAGTTCCATTTTGTTGTTCGTGGTCTGGGGATCGTAGCCGCAATCTTCTTTTAGTCTTTCGCCATAGCGCATAACGTAGGCCCAGGCTCCCGGACCGGGGTTACCAGAGCATCCGCCGTCCGTATGAATGATGAATTCGCGCATCTGCCCCACTATGGCAGAAAAGAGGAGGACGGACAATCCTGGTCTGCCAAAAATTGAAGTCCGGCTCAGAATTCAGCGCTGCAAGCATAAGACTGTCAGTATTGCGTTTTGTGACATTGAAGAGTAAAATCGGCCATTATGTTTAAAGAATATAGAGCCATAATTCCGTATCTTAAAAAATACAAGTTAAACTATATAGTTGGAATTTTATGCTTAATGATCGTGGATGCCGCTCAGGTGCTCATCCCTCGCTTCGTCAAGCAAGCGGTGGATATCATAGCGAGCGGGAAATTCAGCATGAGTTCCATCATGGCTCCCGCGCTTTGGATGGTGGGCATAGCGGCGGTCATTTCGGTGGGGCGGTATTTCTGGCGATACTTTATCATCGGAGCTTCACGGCATATTGAAACCGAGATGAGGGATAAGCTCTTCGGACACCTCATGGAGATGTCGGCGGGCTTTTATCAAGCCAACAAAACTGGCGACTTGATGGCCAAGGCCACGAACGACATGAACGCGGTTCGGCAGTCCTTGGGAATGGGATTCGTCTCATTCGTCGATGGGGTCTTCATGTCTTCGATGATTCTCATCGCCATGATCACCGACAATGCCTCGGTCGCCCTCTATACGATCATTCCGCTACCTCTTATCACAGTCCTCATACTTTTTTTCGGAAAGCTTGTGGGAGGGCAGTTCAAGCGTGTCCAGGAGGTCTATTCCAAGCTCTCGGATATTGCCCAGGAAACGATAGCGGGCATGCGGGTCGTTAAGGCTTTCGTAAAGGAAAAACATTTTTCGGGACGGTTCTCCGAAACGAATGACCATTACAAAGACGCGATAATGGAACTCGTCAAAACTTTTGGCTTTTTCTTTCCGCTCATTTCCTTCCTGGCGGGAGTGAGCACCGCCATTCTCCTTCTTGCCGGAGGCGGAGCGGTGATCCAGAACAAAATGAGCCCCGGCGACATCATAGCGATGATATCGTACCTGGAAATGCTAGTGTGGCCGCTCATGGGAGCAGGGTTTACCGTCAATACCATACAGCGCGGGGCGGCCAGCCTGAAGCGCATCAATGACGTGCTTAACACCAAGAGTGAAATAAAAGAAGCTGAAAACGCGATCATCGAAGCGCCAAAAGGTAATCTCGAAGTTCGTGATTTGAAGTTTTCATTCCCCGGGACGACGAAACCAGCTTTGGATGGAATCAGTTTCGAAGTTCCGGAGGGAAAGACGCTCGGCATTTTGGGAAGGGTCGGAAGCGGCAAATCGACCTTGCTTAAAGCGCTGCCAAGGCTTTTGGATCCGGGTGAAGGCAGAATTTTCATAGGCGGAAAGGATATCTGCGCCTATGCGCTCGCCTCGCTTCGAGGGGCTTTCGGCTTCGTGCCGCAGGAATCTTTTCTTTTTTCCGACTCGGTGAGGAAGAATGTGCTCTATGGAAGCCCCGGGTTGCCTGAGGAACGCTTTCTCCAGCTGGCGAAAATAGCCTCCCTCGAGCGAGATGTCCAACTTTTCCCGGCTGGATGGGATACGGTCGTCGGCGAAAAGGGACTGACCCTCTCCGGCGGACAGAAGCAGAGGATTGCCATCGCAAGAGCCTTGGCCCTTGATCCGAAAATTCTCGTTCTGGACGATTCGCTTTCGGCGGTCGACGCCGAGACAGAGGAGAAGATTCTGCAGAGCCTCCTTCTCGAAAGAAAGGATAGGACAAACGTGATCGTTTCGCACCGAGTGTCAACGTTGAGGCATTGCGACAGGATCCTCGTCCTCAAGGATGGCGCGATGATTCAATACGGCTCGCACGAACAATTGATACGGGATGAAGAAGGCTTCTACGCGGAGATCGCCGGACTTCAGGAACTGGAAGCAGAGGTTTCCGCGAGCCCCGTGGATGGGGGTAAATGAGCCATGGCCGAATTCTTTGAAACCGACGATGTAACGAAGGGATTCGATACGACAATTTCGCGGCGAATACTTTCGTACATAAAGCCCTATAAACTGATTACGATTCTTGCCTTCATCGCTTTGGCCATAAGCACGGCAGGCGAGCTGCTGAGTCCGGTGATTATCCGACGCGCAATCGACGACGCGCTCATGAAATCCTGGTATGGGTTTTCAGAAAGCGTGCGAGGGACCGAGGCGGACAAGACCCTCAAGGTGTCGGATGCCGATCCAATGATCAATGGGCGCATTTATCTTCGCACTTCCCGCTTGGCGGGGCTCAGCACGATGGAGAAGCAAGGCCTCATTGATTCGGGTGTCTTCAATCCGACCGAAATGTACGTATTTGAAGTGAATGAAGGCAACAGCGCGCAGGCGGCGCTTCGCGCCGCCCGCCCCGAGCTTTTCGCCATCGAGGGCAAGTGGGGCGTCCTGCCCGTCGAAAAGCTCAGGGCGCTGCCCGCCGCCGAGGCGGCGGGACTGCGCGCCGCCGACAGCGCCCTCATTGGGCGTTATGTGGCCACCTTGCTCGCTATTCTCACGGCCATACTGGTGTCAACTTTCGTCATGGTTTATTTCAGCAACCTCCTGGGGCTCAAGGTCATGAAGGACCTGAGAATGCAGCTTTTCAACCATGTGCTCAGCCGATCGATGGCATACCTTTCCAAGCAGCCTGTTGGACGATTGGTGACGAGAATGACCAGCGACGTGGAAACCATAAGCCAATTCTTCACCGATGTCCTTTCGGCATTTATAAAAGACGCGTCCATAATGGTCGGCGCCATCGTCGTTCTCTACTTTTTCGACGTCCGCCTGGCCCTCGTCGTGACCGCAAGCGTCCCTCTTGTTCTCATCGTTTCGAATATCGCGAGAAAGCGCGCGCGAGACGCTTTCCGGAACCAAAGGCAATGGACGAGCAAGGTGAATTCCTTCATCGCCGAGCATCTTGCCGGAATCGAGGTCGTAAAGCTCTTCGTACGAGAGGCTCCCGCCAAGGCGGAGTTCGCGAAGCACGATGTCGCGCTCATGAATGCCAACCTTGGTGAAATGTATGTTTTCGCGACCTTCAGGCCCGCCGTGGACTTTCTGGCAACCTTGACGACCGCCATCGCCCTATCGGTCGGTGCCTGGTTCTATCTCGCCCATTCCATTTCGCTTGGCACCCTCATCGCCTTCGTCAATTTGATCGGGATGTTCTATTCGCCGATAAAGGATATGGCGGAGAAATACATCATGCTGCAGAGCGCGATGGCCGGCGGCGAAAGGATTTTTGGACTCCTCGACGCGGACGATATGATCATTGACGCGCCAAAAGTGGCTATGCCCGCGAAAATCCGCGGCCACATCGAATTCGATAAAGTATGGTTCGCCTACAAGGAAGAGGATTGGGTTCTCAAGGACCTTTCCTTCGCCGTAGAGCCGGGAAAGATGGTCGCCCTAGTCGGATATACGGGAGCGGGAAAGACTACCGTCGCCAACCTCGTCACGCGATTTTGGGACATTCAGAAAGGCGAAATCCGCATAGATGGGTATCCTGTACGTGACCTTCCGCTCCATGGGCTGCGAAAAGCCATACAGCCAGTTCCCCAGGATGTCTTTCTCTTCTCGGGGAGCATCGCCGAGAATATTCGCCTCGGCGACGAGGTGACGGCCCAGAGGATGATGCTGGCCGCCGAGGCAGTCCATGCCAACGAATTCATCGAGGCGCTTCCCGAGGCCTACGATACCCAGCTTGCCGAAGGTGGAAGCAACCTGTCCCAGGGACAGCGTCAGCTTCTTTCCTTTGCCCGCGTGCTCGCCCACGATCCATCGATCATAATCCTGGACGAAGCGACAAGCTCCGTGGATACGGAGACCGAAAAACTGATACAGCGCGGCATCGAGGGCCTTCTGACGGGAAGGACGAGTGTCGTGATAGCCCATAGGCTTTCCACGATCAGACACGCAGATAAAATCATCGTTCTTGCCCAGGGAAGGATCGCGGAAACAGGCACCCACGATGAACTTATCGCGAAACAAGGGCTCTATTGGAACCTCTATCGACTCCAGAATAGCGGACTCGTGTGAGAAAGGACGGCGTTTCCGACATGAAAGGATCCGAGAGGCGCGCATCCGGCCTCGCCGCCCTGAGAGCCATTCAACCTTTTCAGCAGGTCGAGAATCCATTCATCGCTGGCATGACGGAGGATTATCTCGCGGTCTTCAAACCGGCAGGCATGCATTCTGTCCGCGTTTTGGCACGGATCGGCAGCGACACATCGTTGGATGAAACGCCGAATCTTATAGCATGGCTGGAAAGGGAAGTTCCCGATCATTGCATGAGGTTCAGGATCCCCGGCGCGAAGGATGAAAATGAAAATCTCGAAAGCGAGGAGGGGAGGATTGCTCCCGCGCGGCGAAGGGCGGCAATTGAGCTGGGAATGCTCTCGCGTCTCGATCGGGACACCTCGGGGCTGATCCTCTTTGCCCGATCCATCGCTGCGATGCGTCGAGCGCTCGAAATCCAGCGAAGCGGCGGGATGAGGAAGTTCTATAGACTGGTTGCCGCACCGAACGATATCGTTTTGCCGGGTTTTCGCCCAAGACATCGCCCTCTTCCCGCCTATGAAACCGCGCTATTTCTTGAATCGGCGACTTTAGGGGGAGGATTGGCGATTGAAAGCCATTTCCGGTCCTATGGGGAAAAAGGCGCCATGGTCGCCTGCGTCTCGCGTGATGAAGCGGAGCATGAAAAAAAGCCGCTTTCGAAAGAAATATTTCGTACGGTCGCGTCGCGGCGTGGCCAGCCGGCTATCGAAGAGTTCGCCAGAGCGGGATCAGCCATGGAAATTGATGCGATGATCGTATCGGGATTCCGCCATCAGATTCGCGCCCATATGGCCTGGATTGGGTATCCGATCGCCGGTGACCGCCTCTATGGAGGAATGCAAGCTTCGAGGCTTTTCCTCGAATGCCATAGAGTCGAGATTGTCGTTTCGGACGCGCAGCCTATGGCCTTCGAGCTTTATGAAGGCGAGCAAAACTAAAGGAACGCACCATGGAAGTGACGACCCTATTCCTTGATCCTAAGGGGAAATCATACCTTGAATTCGATTTTGGCGAAGGAGCGGGGAAATCGCCGCGAGCCGTATTGAGCACGCTCGAATTGGGCACTATGAAGTATGATCCAGATTCGAATAATCCCGCTCGCGAAGGTTTTTTTTCGATGCTTGACATCGATCCCACCCGGGTCCTTCCCCTGAGCTTGAGCCACACGCGCCACGTGATCGCTGTTTCAAGCGAGAGCGAAGCTCGATCGCTTAAGGAGAGATCCGCGGCAGCCGGTGGGGCTGATGGCCTCGTCGTTTCCAATACGTTTTTCGTGCCGGCGCTGACAGTGGCCGATTGTATGCCCATCTGGCTTTCCGATGCGAAGCGAAAGGCGTTCGGGCTTCTCCATTCGGGATGGAAGGGCACGGGCATCCTTAAGGAAGGAGTGCTCCGCATGGGCGCCGAATTCGGCTGCCGCCCCGCCGACATCTGCGTCATCCTTGGACCCAGCATCGGGTCCTGCTGCTATGCCGTGCCTGAGGAGAGAGCTTTGGGCTTTGCCGCCGAATTCGGCGCCGAATCGATCAGGAAGACAGAGATGGCTGAAGGCAAGGGTTCGCATTATCTGGATTTGCGTGCCGCCAATCTAAGGCTGGCTGAAAGTCTGGGCATACCTAAGCTCATCGATGTTCGGCTTTGTACCTCCTGTTCGCCGTATCTTGGCTCATATCGGCGGCAGGGCGCCGCGAACTTCACGAGAATGCTCGCGCTCTGCGGATATTTCTAAGTCGGGAAGCCATATACAGGAAATTGGCCACTTTCTCATAGGCTCGTCGTCTTCACAGAAAACGCGAAGAATGATAATATAAGCGTAAAGCATATAGTTCAAGGAGAACTGCCATGGCATACAAGATTACCGATGCTTGCATCAACTGCGGCGCTTGCGAAGGCGAATGCCCAGTCACGGCCATCAGCGAGAAGAATGATGCCCGCTGGATAGATCCGGACAAGTGCATAGATTGCGGAAGCTGCGCATCCACCTGCCCGACCGAAGCTATCGTCGCTGGCTGATAAAAAATCGCTTCCCGGGCCAAAGAGGCCCGGAGATAGAAATACCGCCCTTGTCGAGGGCGGTATTTTTTTCTTTAGCCCAGTCGAGGCTTAGAGTTTATGCGCGGCGCAGAAAGAATCGAGCAAATCTTTCAAGTCAGGCTTGCCGATCTCCTGGAGCTCATAGCCCACTTTTACCGTTGGTTTGCGAATTTTAACGATTCTCGTCAGGTCGATGGGCGTTGCGATAAGGACAGTGTCGCACTCGGTGGCATCGATGGTCTTTTCAAGATCGGCGATTTGTTCCGCGCTGTAGCCCATCGCGGGGAGCAGGCTTCCTATATTGGGGTAGATTCTGAACGTTTCGGCGAGCTTTCCGACGACATAGGGCCTTGGGTCGACGATCTCGGCCGCCTGGAACTTGCGCGCCGCGACAACTCCGGCTCCAACCTTCATCATGCCATGGGTGAGGGTAGGGCCATCCTCGATGCAAAGGACGCGCTTGCCTTTTATGAGTTCGGGCTTGTCGACGTTGATAGGACTGGCGGCATCGATGACGATAGCCCTGGGATTCACTCTCGCGATATTCTCCCGCACTATCTGCACCGCATCGGGGCCAGCGCTGTCGATTTTGTTGATGATGACGGCATCAGCCATTCTGAGCGAGGCTTCGCCGGGATAGAAGGATACTTCATTTCCTGCCCTCAAAGGATCGGCAACGGTTACCATGAGATCCGGGACGTAGAAGGAGAAATCGTTGTTGCCCCCATCCCAGAGTATGACATCGGCTTCCTTCTCGGCTTCCCTGAGTATGGCTTCGTAGTCTACGCCGGAATAAATGACATTGCCTCTGACGATATGCGGTTCATACTCTTCCATTTCCTCGATCGTGCAGTTGTGGTAGGCGAGATCGGCGATTGTGGCAAAGCGCTGAACTTTCTGTCGCACGAGGTCGCCGTAGGGCATGGGATGTCGTATGGCGACTACTTTCAAACCTTTCGCCATGAGCATCTGGACGATTTTTCTCGAAGTCTGGCTCTTGCCCGATCCCGTGCGGACGGCGCATACGGCGATAAGCGGCTTTGTCGATTGTAGTTGCGTATCTTTCGGGCCGAGGAGGGTAAATGAGGCTCCCGCGGCGTTGACGAGGGCAGAAAGACTCATGACATGAGAATAGGGAACGTCTGAATAGGAAAAGACGCATTCGTCTATCGCGAATTCCTTGATGAGGCGAGAAAGCTCCGATTCCGCATAGATGGGGATCCCTTTCGGGTACAGTTTTCCTGCCAGTTCAGCCGGATATTTCCTGCCATCGATATCGGGAATTTGGGTGGCGGTGAAAGCTACCACTTCGACCGATGGATCGCTTCTGAAACGAACGTTGAAGTTGTGAAAATCCCTTCCCGCCGCGCCGATGATGATCACTTTCCTTCGATTCATTCCGGTAAGCCTCCCATTATGAGCGGGTGATCGCTCTTTCGCCTATGATTGGACCTCCCGTTGGGGCTGTCAAGCTCGTCAAATAAATATAATTTGAGCAAAAAATGTTGATTTTGCATATACATTCAGTGAGCGATTCCCCGCGGACGCATTCATGCAAGAATAGGCGAAGGAAGAGCGATAGATATGCAAAAAGTAAGCTATTGGAAAAGTGAAGATTTTTTTCCTTTCATGGTGCATACTTCCGGTATGAACAGTTTGTCGATCGAGAGTGAGATCGGGACCCTGAAGCGAGTAATTATCCACACGCCAGGCCCCGAGATTGAAGCGATGACCCCGGGCGAGGCGGAAAAGGATCTATACAATGATATCATCCCCCTTGGCTCAGTGTTGGGAGAATATCTTCAACTGAAAAAATTTCTGTCCAGTGTCGCTGAAATCCACGAACTCCTCGATCTGCTTGGAGATTGTCTCGCCGATGTGGGCAATAAATTTGAATTTCTCTCAGACTTGTCGAGCTGCTTTCCAATCCGTGGATCCATGGAAGAATTCATGGCGATGCCCGCAGCGGAACTGGCCGCCTCAATCGTCCATGGAGTGCCTTCGCCCACGAATTCGCTCGCCTACAGGCTCGATGGCCATAGCTTTATATCCAGGCCGCTCCCCAACGCGTATTTCATGAGGGACAGCGCGGCCGTCATCGGCGACTGTGCCATCTCAGCAGCCACCGCCTTCGATGTGCGTATGGTGGAAGCCGTCATAACGCGATTCATCTTCACCCATCATCCTGATTTCTTGGCGCGCACCATGCTTTTCGATGGACCGGAGGAGAGGAATCGTTACCTCACCGTCGAAGGCGGGGATATTATCGTGCTTTCGCCCACGGTACTCGCGATCGGCGTATCCGAGCGCACGACAGCGTACGCGGTGGAACGGATAGCGAAAAACGCCGCGAGAATCTCGGAATCGGGCATAACGATCTTCGCGGTGAACCTGCCTAAAACCAGGGCAACCATCCATTTGGATATGGTCTTCACGATGATCGACAGGGATGCGACCCTCGTCTATGAGCCGGTGATTCTTGGAACGCAACGCGGAGCTGTCTACAGGATCGACGCGGGCAAGAATGGAAAGCTTAAATACAGGGAAGTGGATTCCCTGCTGGGTGGTCTTGCCGAGCAGGGAATGGAGCTTTCGCCCGTACTCTGCGGGAATGGGCATCCTATTCATCAGCAGCGGGAGCAGTGGCTCTCGGGCGCCAATTCCTTCGCGTTCGCTCCCGGGAAGATCCTCGTGTATTCCTGCAACAAATTTACCATGGATGCGCTCTCAAACGCTGGTTTTGCCGTTGTTGGCTCGGAAGATTTCCTGAACGCGCGGAAAGCCGTTTCGGACTATGGACGTGTTGCTGTGACATTCGATGGCATCGAACTGGCGCGAGGCGGCGGCGGGGCCCGCTGCATGACACTTCCCGTGGAAAGAAGTCCGCTGACATAAAGAACATTACTATAGGTAGTATAATAATAGATACAAAGAGTGGGGGTTGTTCATGACATTATCGCGAACAACCCCCACTCTTTCAGCCGAAGCCTAAATCAGCTGCAGCCTGTCGTGGACCCGCAGGTCTCGCACTTAAGACAGGTGCCGTTTCGCACGAGGGTAAGGTGCCCACAGACAGGGCAAGGGTCGCCCTCATAGCCTTTTTGACGCGCCGAGCGTATGGATTTAACCGAGGGGCTCAAGGGAGCAGCCTTGGCTATTGGAAGCTCCCTGCGCTCAAGGGAAAGTATGGCGGGAATCGCCTCAGACAACGTCGCGGCATTTTGGACCGGCTTGGAGGGGTGGTTGGATCGGCCATTCTCGAAGGCGGATTTGTGGGATACTCCGGTTTCTTTGGTCTGCATGGCGGTCGATACGAGATCCTCGGGCTTTATCTGGCCCAAGTCGTGCCTGTCGAGATAGGATATCGCCAAATCCCTGAAAATGTAGTCCAGGACGCTTGTTGCCATCTTGATATAGTCGTGTCCTTGGACGACGCCGTTCGGCTCGAAGCGCGTGAAGGTGAAAGCGTCGATATATTCATCAAGAGGAACGCCGTATTGCAGTCCAAGCGATACCGCTATGGCAAAGGAATTGAGGATGCTCCTGAACGCGGCGCCTTCCTTGTGCATATCGAGGAAAATTTCCCCGAGGCCCCCATCTTCATATTCGCCGGTACGCAGGAAGACCGAATGGCCGGCGATCTTGGCTTTCTGCGTATAACCCTTCCTGCGGTTGGGCAGGGATTTGCGCAGGCCTCGGGGGGACTGGGGCATGCCGGGCAGATCGGGCTCGAGAGGCCCTTTGGGGGATTGAGGCTGGACAAGCTCCGGAACTGATTTATCCTCCGCCAGCGAGCCGGTCTGCAGCGCCACGATGGAATCGGCGATCATGTCGACGCCGGGGGAAAGGGCCGAGAGCGGCTGGGAAAGCTTCGATCCATCCCGGTAGAGGGCTATGGACTTGAGCATGGACTTCCAGGCAAGCATGTAGGCGCCCTTTACATCTTCGCTCGAGACAGTGTTGGGCATGTTGATTGTCTTGGAAATAGCTCCGGTGACGAAAGGCTGCACTGCCGACATCATGGCGATATGGGCTTTCCAGTCGATGCTTCTCGTACCCTTCTTGCCCGAAGGCGTGGCCGTATCGAAGACGGAGAGATCCTCTTCCTTGAGGCCAGGCGCTCCTTCGAGGCCCATGGTTCCACAGGAAAAAAGCTCGGCTTCCTCGATTTCTTCGGCGCTGTAGCCGAGCCAAGGGAGAAGGCTGAAAGAAGGATCGCTGTATTCGCTTTCCGATACCCCCAGGGTAGCCATGGATTCGGGACCCAGAAGGTGAGGCGAGAAGCAGCTTTCGAGGGAAAAAGCGCTTTTGAGCGCCGATTCCACCTTGGCGAGGCTTTCGCTGCCTAGTCCCTTCTCACGCAACGATTGGAGCGAAACAGCGGGGGCCCCTTCGAGGGTTCCCGAGCCGAGAGCATACCGCAGAATTGCGGCTATGGAAGCCTCATCATACTCCAGGGCCTTGAGGGCAGGGGGAACGCTCGAGTTGATAATTTTGAAGTAACCGCCTCCCGCCAATTTTTTGAATTTGACGAGGGCGAAATCCGGTTCTACACCGGTGGTGTCGCAATCCATGAGAAGGCCAATCGTCCCCGTGGGGGCGATGGCGGTGACCTGCGCATTTCTATATCCATTCTTTTCGCCGAGGGCGAGGGCTTCGTCCCACGATTCCCTCGCCGCCGCCACGAGATTGCCCGGACAGGCCCATTCCTTGAGGCCCATAGGGCTGATGCTGAGCGCCTCGTACTCGCCAGGCTTTGCGTCATAGGCTGCCCGCCTATGGTTGCGCACGACTTTGAGCATGACGTCTGCATTGGCTTCATAGCGCGCGAAGGTGCCCCATTCGGCGGCCATTCTGGAGGATTGGGCGTATGCCTCGCCGGACAGGATGGCAGACACCGCGGCGGCGACGGCCCGCCCTTCGTCGGAATCGTAGGCAAGCCCCATGACCATGAGAAGGCTTCCCAAATTGGCGTAGCCAAGGCCGAGAGTGCGGTAATCGTAGCTTCGGCGCGCGATTTCCTTAGAGGGGAACTGAGCCATGACGACGGAGATTTCAAGAACCGTCGTCCAGAGTCGTATCGCGTGCCGGTAGGACTCGTCGTCGAAAGTCCCCGATTCCGTGTCATAGAATCCCAGGAGGTTGAGGGACGCGAGGTTGCATGCCGTATCGTCCAGGAACATATACTCGGAACAGGGGTTCGAACCGCGTATTTCGCCATCATTGAGGCAGGTGTGCCATTCGTTGACCGTGCTGTGGAACTGGAGGCCCGGATCGGCACACTGCCACGCGGCGCGCGCGATCTTGTCCCAGAGACTCCTGGCCTTGATTGTCTTCATGACGGCGCCACTCGTGCGCGCCTTGAGGTCCCAGTCGCCATTGTCGATCACAGCCTTCATGAATACATTGTCGACACGCACCGAGTTGTTCGACGATTGGCCGGAAACGGTATTGTAGGCTTCGGATTCCCATCCTGTGTCGTACTGCGCCAGGGGAACGAGCTGCCCTGTCTGGCGGTACATGGAGAGGACCTGGTGGATCCAAGCCGAGGGAATACCGGCGGACAGCGCTTCCTTGACCGCTTTTCGCAGGGCGGCGTTTTCCGAGAAAGAAAAAGCTGAATCGAGCGATAGTCCGGAATTCTCTATGGCGGACTTCATGCCCTCGGCATAGCGCTTGAGTACCGCGCTTCCCGCCGCGAGGCAGGCGACTTTATACTCTTCCTCGGCTTTCCAGGCGACATAGGGCTCGATGTCGGGATGGTCGGCGTCGAGGATCACCATCTTGGCGGCTCTTCTCGTCGTCCCGCCGGATTTGACCGCGGCCGCCGATCGATCGGCTATTTTCAGGAATGAGAGGAGGCCAGAGGATACGCCACCGCCGGAAAGATTTTCATGGGCCGCCCTGATCTTAGAGAAGTTGGAGCCAGTACCCGAGCCGTATTTGAAAAGCCTGGCTTCCCGCGTGATGAGGTCCATGATGCCGCCATCGTTGACGAGATCATCCTGGATGTCCAGGATGAAACAGGCGTGCGGCTGGGGCCTGGCGTAGGCCGACTGAGATTTGACTACCTCGTTCGTCGCTGGGTCGACATAATAGTGGCCTTGAGGAGGTCCCTCGATGCCATAAACCGCGTTGAGCCCAGTATTGAACCACTGGGGACTGTTCGGCGCGGCCAGCTGATGGGCGAGCATATAGACGAGCTCATCGTAAAACGCTTTTTCATCATCGTCCGAATCAAAGTAACCCGCGTTTCTTCCCCAGAGGCACCAGGTGTAGGCGAGCCGATGGAAGACCTGCCTTGCATCGTGTTCAGAATCAAGGTTCGGACTGTCGGCGGCGAGAAGGGTCTGCGATTCGGGCACGAATTTTGTCCAAGACCGCGCCGATTCCGCCGAGACTCCAGCCTTCCGGAAATATTTCTGCGCCAGGATATCAGTGGCGATCTGACTCCATGAAGAAGGCACGATAACCTTGTCCATATGGAAAACGAGCTTTCCGTTGGGATTGCGTATCTCGCTGATTCTGTTTTCCCACGTTATTCCCTCGTAGGGGCCGCGCCCCTTACGGGTAAATTTCCTCTCAAACTTCATCGTATTCCTCCGCATTATCGACACATAGCTCGTATCCTCAAGCCCTGCGCCGTGGCAACGTTCGTGCTACAATCTGTAACGGCATGACCGCTCACCACTACAATATATAGTGGTGTAGTCCTTTCATTGTCCATTGTATAATCGAATAGCATGACGATTGCAAGGGGCAAATGCGCAAAAAATTCATTCCCGCCCGACAATATTCCGATATGAGATCATATGCGGAAAAGAATGCGCGCGTCGGCGGCGATATTTGTCTTGCTTGCGGCTACCTGCGCCCACGCGATCGACGCTGTGCCATTGATAGAGTTTGGCGACACAGCCAGGGCTGAAATTTCCTTCGACCCGCTGACCGCGAGCGGTTATCTGGAGCAGAATGGGACATTCGTCGCGTTCGCGATCGATCAGCCCTTCATTGCCCTGGACTGGAAAAATATCAAAAGGGTCGGAGCACCCTATCTCGATGGATCGAAAGTGATGCTTCCCATTGATTTCACCAAGGAAGTGAACTCTTATTTTTCGGGAAAAAGCGCTCAAAAGAAGGAAAAATACTCAGTTGCGACCATCCTCATCGATCCAGGCCATGGAGGCAAGGATACGGGGGCGATTGGCGACGTTGGGGGGATGAGACTGCTGGAGAAGGATCTTACCCTTGAGGTATCGAAGCGAGTGGTGGAGCTGCTGAAGTCAAGCTATCCGGATCGGAATATTCTGATCACTCGCGAAGGCGATAGTTACCCGACGCTCGACGAAAGGGTGGCGATGGCCAATTCCGCGACTCTTAAAAATGACCAAGCGGTGATCTACGTCTCCATCCACGCGAACGCCTCCTTCAACAAGAACGCCAAGGGTTTCGAAGTCTGGTATTTGAACCCCGAATACAGGAGAAACGTCGTGGATGCCACTACCATGAAGGAAAAAGGAACCGACATAGCGCCGATCCTCAACGCTATGCTCGAGGAAGAATTCACGACGGAAAGCATCATTTTAGCCCGGCAGGTCTATGACAGGCTGGGCGCCGCGGTAGGGGCTCAAAGCCCGGGAAGGGGTATAAGGCCGGAAGAATGGTTCGTTGTCAGGAACGCGAAGATGCCGTCCATACTCATCGAAATGGGTTTCATAACCAACCCTGAGGAAGGAAGTCTGCTCTCTGGTTCCGGGTACTTGAGAAAGATCGGGGATGCGATCTACAATGGAATCGTGGATTTTATAGACAGTTTCGAAAGGTAAATCCAGGTGGCTGAAAGCGATTCCCGAAAAGATCACAAGAGCGGCTGGCTCCTCGTCATTCCCGCGATCATCGTGGCTGCGCTCGTGCTGAATGGCCTCGATCCCGCCTCAGGACGGGCTCAATTGTTTTTTCTCGACGCGAGCAGGACGAAACTCGTTGCTGAAACGAGGAATCTGGCGCTGATGGGATCAATGGAAGAACGCTCGAAACAAGTGCTGGATGAGCTTATGCTGGGCCCCTTCGGATACAAGCTTCAGCCTCTCTTCAAACAAGACGCCCGACTCGCGGCTGTCCTCCATCGCGGCAACCGACTGTACGTTGAGCTTGATATCCCCGATTTGGCAAATCTGGACATCTCTTTCAGCCTTATCCGATCCGCATTCGAGAGGACGCTCTCCGCTTCGGTTCCCGGCGCGGGGGTTCTCGAACTTGATGTCAACGGCAATCCCGCGGAAACATTCTGAACATTTGAGATTCGCTGTTTCAGTGATATACTCGATTCATGCCATTAGAACAATCAGTCCTTGTCATACCCGATAAAGCCAAGCTTTCAGCACAATACGCCGCGTCAAAACCATGCTACGAGGAAGCTCTTTCGCGCTTCCTGGAAATGGTGAAGTCGGATCTTCTGCACAAAGGTCTCAAACCGACGCTGAAAGCTCGCGTCAAGGATTTCGAGTCCTATTACGCCAAGAAACTGCGGCTTCTGAAGATGGCCTGGACAGAAAAGACAAGTCCATTCCCAATAAACGACATCCTAGCCATCCGCATTGTCTGCCCCTTTCTTGGAGATCTCGCCATCGCGGAAAAACTATTGTCGGAGCGTTTTTCCATTGAGGAAATAGAGCGAAAAGGGGCGGAGCGATCGTTCCGCGAATTCGGCTACGAATCCATCCACGTTCTGGTGAGAGTCCCCGATGAGATCGTGCAGCTATGCCCCCATCTTGAGAGGAATGTCATCGAAATACAGCTGAGGACTATCCTCCAGGAGGCGTGGGCCGAGGTCGAGCATGAACTCGTGTACAAAGCTGAATTCACGCCCTTCGATGAACCGATGCGGCGGAAGCTTGCCGCTCTCAATGCCAACCTGACGCTATCCGATATCATTTTTCAGGAAATCCTTGAATTCGAGAAACGACTGAACGCGGAACTCGGTCACCGGAGGGAAGCCTTTTACCGGAAAATCGAGGAAGTAGCCGATGAGCCCGAGGCCGAGGCCGAAAGGAAGGACGAAGCTGTCGATGGCGCAATACCGGCGGCCGGCCAAAATTCAGCCGATACCCAGGGCATCGAGGGCTATAGAAGTTTCGGCATGGATGGGATGCTTCTCGCGGCCCTCGAGGCGCACAACAAAGCCGATTTTCGACAGGCAGTACGAATTTACAGTGAAATCGTCGATGAGAAGCCCGACAGGGAAATCGCCTCCGTCGTTTACAAGCACCGGGGCATGGCATACTTTGCCCAGTCGAGATATCACGAAGCCCTGCAGGATTTCAGTGCCTGCCTCATCCTTGATCCGGAGTGCTATAAAGCGCTCTATTATCGCGGCGTGGTGAAAGGCGTGCTTGAGGATCTTCCAGGTGCCATCGAGGATTTTTCAGGGGCTTTGCTGATCCATCCGTATCACTTCTTTTCGCGCTACCGGCGGGCGCTCTGCTACTTCAAGATGGGCGATGTAGCGAGCGCGCACGCCGATTGCGAAATCGCGCTGCGCATAGAGCCGGAAAACGCGCTCGCTCTCCATTTGTTCGCGAAAATAAAGGAGAAATTGGCCCTCGAGGATTTCTAGGCGGACGCAAGGATATTGACAAGGGAACCGTTTTCTTGGTAGCGTGCACCCCGGACGCGGAGACACAAGAATCCGCGGCATTGGTCCCCATCGTCTAGCGGTCAGGACAGCGGGTTTTCATCCCGCCAACAGGGGTTCGATTCCCCTTGGGGATAGCTAGAATAGTGCCTGCGGGTCGCATGAGCGACTGGCAGGCTTTTTTATTCGATTTTGAAATCCGCGAGCACATCCTTGTATTTGTACACAAATTTCTCTGCCTTCGACAGGCTTTCCTCTATGGAGGGCGTCAATTCCAGCGACGCGTATGCCGCGGTTTGTTCGGCGAAGGATGGCTTAAGGAGGGGATGCTTTGGTGAGAAAAGCACGCAGCAATCCTCGTAGGGAAGGATCGATATGTCAAAGGTGCCGATCTTTTTTGCCATGGTTACCGTATCTTCCTTGTCGATTCCAATGAGAGGGCGGAAGATGGGGAGACTGGACGGGGCGCCCGTGATTGCCATGTTCTCGGCGGTCTGGCTGGCTACTTGGCCCAAGCTTTCGCCCGTTATGATCGCATCGGCCCCAATCCTGCGGGCAAGCAAGTTAGCCGCTTCCATCATGGCCGATCTGAGCATGATCGTTGTGGAGTTTTCGGCCGCGAGCTTCTTGATCCTCATCTGGACATCGGTAAAGGGGATTACCCAGAGGCGGAGGGAACCGCACCAGGCCGCAATTTTAAGGGCAAGATGCTCGACTTTGCGCTGGGCTTCCTCGGACGTGTACGGGTACGCGTGAAAGTAGACACATTCGAGTGGCGCTCCGCGTTTGGCCATCATATAGCCGGCGACAGGCGAATCTATCCCCCCTGAAAGCAGGAGCAGTCCTTTCCCGCTGCTGCCCGAGGGGAGGCCGCGGGCACCTGGCTCAGTATAGCCATAGACATAAGCCCTTTCACGTATCTCGATGTTTACGACGAGATCAGGGGTATGGACATCGACAGCGAGGGTGGGGTATTTTTCAAGAAGAAATTCGCCAGCCTTGGCGCTCATCGCGTAGGAACCAAGTGGAAAGCTCTTGTCCGATCGTCGTGTTTCGACTTTGAAGCGCCTGGCACCCGAAGCGATGGCTTTGTTCGCGACCGACTCCGCCGCCTCCAGGATAGCCTCAACGGTTTTGGGGCACATGGAAGCCCTCGAAAATCCGTTGAGCCCCGGGCAATGCCGCAGGACAAACTCAGCGCGCGCGGAGAAGCGCTCATCGACAAAAAGGAAAAATCGTCCTGGATATTCCTCTATGGTGCAGCCAATGTCGCCGAGACGTTTGTGCAGCTGCTGGATGAGCCGCCTCGTGAATTCTTTCTGGTTTTCTTTTTTGAGAAGTATTTCGCCTGGCTTGATGAGGAAGAGGGATTCCATAGTGATGCTGTTGTATCAGGTTTTGAGTCTTCGATACAAGTCTTCTGCCGTCGACAGAAAACGATGAATTTCTTCGAGCTCGGTGTCTGGTCCAAACGATATCCGGATCGAGGAAAAGGAGTACTCTTCGGGCAATCCCATGGCATCGAGAATCCTGCGTCCCTTCGTCGCGTGGGTATGGGAGCATGCGGAACCCGTCGATACGGCGATTCCGGCATCAGAGAGAGCGCGGGCGAGGACTTCACCGCCCAAACCGGGAAAGGCAGCGGAAACTATCCAGGGACTGTAGCGGGGATCGCGAGGCTCACGCCCGAACGGCACCGCGCAGGACCCGCTGATGCGCTTCAACCCTTCCAGCAAGGATTCTTCAAGGAGCAGCGCGTGCTCAAGGCGAGCTCCCAATGACGAAACTGCTTTGGCGGCGCATGCTGCAAAGGATGAAATGCCGAATATGTTCTCCGTACCTGAGCGGAGCCCACCTTCCTGGCCTCCGCCGACGGCGAGTGCTTCGATGGGCTTGGCGTGCCAGAGCGCGCCCACGCCCTTGGGGCCTTGGATCTTGTGAGCTGAAAAAGCGGCGCTCGTCACATTCCCGCCGGAAAGGTCCAGGGGAATTTTGCCGAGCGCTTGAACGCAGTCGACATGAAAAAGCGGGGGGCGAATACCGAGGCTCGCCGCGCCGGAAGCGATGGATCGGCCTATCGCGCTTATGTCTTGAACGGCGCCGGTTTCATTATTGACCGCCATCACGGCGATGAGCTTGGTAGTGGGTCGAATCGCTTCCGCGACTTTGAACGGCTGCACGATCCCATCTGCCTCCGGCTTTATAAAGGTGATATCGAAACCAAGCCGGCCTAATGCCTCCGCCTGCGAATCGATAGCCGCATGCTCAATCGCCGAGATTACGAGATGAGGTCGAACTTGACTAGCGGAGGCTGAAGGGGTGCCTTTCATCAAGTTTCTTAGCAGGGCGAGCATCGGAAGCTGATCGGCCTCGGTTCCCGAGGCGGTGAAGGCGAGTCCGCCAGGGCTTTTATTCCCGCCCAAAGAAGGGGCTAGAGAGGAAAGCAGACTCGATCGCGCGCCTTCAAGCAGCTGCTTGGCCGCCTTGCCCGCGCGGTGGGCGCTCGAAGGGTTGGCGAACAGCTCTGAGGATTCCTCCAGAGCGCGCTGAAGAATTCCCACATCGGGCGGGGTAGTGGCGGCCCAGTCCAGGTAGGTCATCATCGAACGCGGCCAATCCCGAAATCAGGCTTCATAGCGCCGATCGGGAATAGCCAAGGGTGGGGAGCCTGAATCGAGCTTGTCCTTCGAGAGATACAAGGCGCAATAGCAGTTGCCGAACTCGGGGACATCGAGCTTTGCCCATACACAAGGACAAATGGCGTTTTTATCGACTTCCCGCGAACCATCGGAATCCCTGCAAGGGCAAAGAAAATAACCATAACGATTGAAATTGGTCGTGAGGCCATCGACGAGGGTTTCGTAGAAAGCAGTTTCAGGGTTCAATACCCACCCTTGCTTCTGGGCTACCATTCGCGTGAACAGCCTGGTTTGTTCCGGCGTTTTGGGGTTCATTCGCCCTCCTTTAGTCCAAGCGTTCTTACCCAATCCGGTTGGATAAAACCGACGAGGTGTTCGGTATCGTTGATTACCGCGAAGGGGAAGGCTACGTTTTCGTTGAAGCGTTCCTTCAGGATCTTCTTGATTTCATTCTTGGTCTCTATAGGCAGTTGGTCCACATAAATATATCGATAGGCAAAGCCTTTCTCCTCGAGAAAGGCGAGTGCTCTTTTGCAGAAACCGCAGGTGGACAGGGCGTAAACAACGATATCGTGAGTGAGCCGCGTCCCCTGCCTCTCCACGAGAGGAAGCTCTTTAAGATTCATGATAGCTCCTTTATCCTTTTATTATAATAGTCTTCCACTTCCGTCGCATAGCGATCGGCGTCGATTTTTTTACGCAGGCCCGAGGCCATCATCGATCGAAGCGTGCCGAAGCGGGGCCGCTCTGGCCAGGGGCGATCATGCCTGCCGAAACACCAGGCGATCCCAGCGTAGCCGTTGGGATCGCGCCCATCGATGGAATAACTGTCGTTGAGACCAAGCGCCACCTTGTATGCCTGAGCCGGATCGGGAAACCAGGAGAGAATCTGTTTTCCCCAGTACATGCGCAGATAGTTGTGCATTTTCCCCGTAAGGATCATCTCCTTCTGGGCGGCATTCCAGTATCGGTCCGCAGTCTCGCCTCGCTCCAGTTCGACCGCGGTATAGAGCGCCTTCCTGTCGATGTGGTCTTCCAGGCTTTTTCGCGCCCATTCCGGCGCGGCTGATTCGTAGCTGGCATAGCCTGGGTTGAAAAGGACGAAATTGAGCGCCAACTCTCTTCTCACGATGAGCTGTTCGAGATAGGGCTGGGCGGCGCTTTGCGAATGCTCGAGAGCCGCTTTTGCGAGCGCTACCGGCGACACTTGGCCGAAATGGAGATAAGGGCTCATTTCGCTCTGCCCTTTGGCGCAGGGATCATTTCTGTTCGCCTCGTATTGGTCGAGGCCGCCTGAATCGATAAACTCTTCGAAGCGCGCCATGCCCGCGCTTTGGCCAGGAGAAAACTTCAGCTTTTGAAGTTTGATAAGACTGCCGAAACCATGTGGCGGCGTGCCATCAAACGCTTTTTGCCCAATGTAGCCAGAAGCGCCTGGAAGTGGAGTCTGGCCAAGGGTTGAAAAACGCATGAGAAGGTCATCGCGGGAAGGAAGATCCGCTGCCTTCGCCGGATAGCGACATTCAGGCAATGATTGAGGCAGATTCAGGAAAAAAGGCAGCTTTGCGGAAATCTTCCGGCGCAAAGTCGCAGCCGACCATTCCTGATGATCGCTTGCGGCAAAAGGAGGGACAACCGATTCAGTTTCCACGAGGATCATGGGAGGAAGCCCCGCAATGCCGCCGATCTCATCCCTCCAGGCGCGCTCGGGGGCCAGCTTGCCTTCATCCGCAATGAGAACGGCGGCCTGGCGAGCATATCGCGCGACTGTCGGTACCATTTCGCCAGAATCGATACAGAAGAGGGCTCCTCTGGATCGAAGGTCATTGGCGCATTCCTCAAGCCCTTTCAGCATGAAATGGTAATGGGGTTGGAGCGCTTCAGGGTAATCGACGAGAACGAAAAGAACGAGAAGCGGCAAGCGAAGTCTGTTGGCGAGGTTGAAGCCCAATTCGAGCGCGGGATTGTCCCTGCTCCGCTGGGCTTTCTGCATCCAGACGAGGACATAATCTGCTATCGTGGCTGCGACGGCTGAAGCTGAGAATCTGAGACGCTCCGCTTCGACGCTCGATCCATCGATGAGGACGGAAAGGGGTTTTTCAGTTCTGCCGCTCATATCGGTGAAGGCTCCTGGATAGGAAGAATCCAGCCAGGTAGAGGAGGCTGGCCAGCGCGAAAGGAAGTTGAGGCGCAGCCGTGTAGAGGAGGCCGGATAGCCAGCCCATGGGTATGCTGAAGAGCATCATGAGAGCCTGGATGAAACTGAAACGATCGCTCTTTTGGTCATCATCAGTTCCATTCATGAACAGTGTGTCGCGGAAGGTCTGAAAAAGCGCATAGGAAGCCTGGAGGGTCGGGAAAATCAGGATCGCCGCCAGCGGCGATCCTTTTGGCATTATGATGAATAGAATTTGGGCGACCATGCAGGCGAGAAAGGAGTTGGAGAGATGCTCACGGTTTTTAAGGGCCTTCTGTCTTGGCAGAATGAAGAAGAATATCAGGATGCTGACGAGGGCGCTCAACGCGGGTATAGCTGAAACAACGAATGAGGACAGACCTTTTTGGTCTTTCATATAGAGGATGCGAAAGAAATCGATGGAAAGCACGGCGTTTCCAATGAAATAAATGCCTGTCATCCTGCGGAAAAAGGGATCTTGGAGGGCGTTAGCGGCTTTGGGGATCTGCTGGCCCACGAGCTTTATAAAATTCTCGCCTTTGGACTTTTCTTTCAAATACATGCCGGTTTTCGTTTCTTTGGTGCCAAGAAAGCGAAGAATGAACATGGCGGTCAAAATGAAGGCGCCTAGCCAGAATATTCCGCGCATAGCCGGAATGATGCCGAGACGGGCAATGATCATGCCGCCAGCGAAGGTGGTGAAGCCGCCGAAGGTTCCGATGATATTAATGTAGCCAAATATCGTCGACCGCTGTTCTTCGTCCGCGTCTTCGGAAATAAGCAGATTCCAGGAGACATAAACGATGCGGACGACGGCATTCGTCACCGCTGCGACGATGAACCAGACGAAGCTTCTGGAGATCGCCCACAAGACCATCGACAATGACCATGCGATGAAATCGAACCACAGGCTTGTGTTGCGGCGTCCGAATTTGTTGGTGATAGGGGCCGCGAGCGTATAGAAAAGCAAACCGGCCGCTATGTTGACCGAATTCACGATACCCATCTGCACCTCGTCCAACCCGAGCTGGCGCTGGTACAGTGGCATGAAATAAACAATCATCGGGCCGAAGAAAGCCCAGAGGGGTTCGATGGCGATGCATGAGCGCGCGTTTTTTGGAAGACTTCTGAATCCCGTCATAGGCGATTACTATGCTCCAGGGGAAACCCGTTTTCAAGGCTTCAACATGCATAATTGCGCAAAGGCGGTATTTCCTGTAAAGTGAATCCATGCACGAGAAGGAACTCATCAGGAATTTTTGCATCATTGCCCATATCGACCATGGCAAGTCGACACTAGCTGACCGTTTCATCGAAAAGGCCCACTTGGTGGATCAGAGAAAGATGCAAAACCAGATGCTGGACAATATGGACATCGAACGCGAAAGAGGCATCACCATAAAAAGCCAGGCGGTGACTTTGCCGTATACGGCCTCCGATGGAAAATCATACACGCTGAACCTGGTCGACACGCCTGGACATGTGGATTTCTCCTACGAAGTCTCCAGGGCCATCTCATCCTGCGAAGGCGCTATCCTTGTGATCGACGCCACCCAGGGCGTTCAGGCGCAGACTCTTTCGAATATGTATATGGCGCTCGAGCACGATCTCGAGATACTCCCCGTCATCAATAAAATCGATATGCCGGCGGCCGATGTCGAAGCGGTAAGAAGGCAGATCGATAAGGATCTCGGTTTGGATGGCGATTCGGCCCTGGCGGTTTCGGCAAAAATGGGAATCGGAATCGATGAGCTTTTCGAAGCCATCGTAAAACGCTTCCCACCCCCCAAGGGATCGGCCGATGACCCCTTGCAGGCTCTCATTTTCGATTCCCATTACGACGCTTACAAGGGAGCGATCGTTCACGTGCGCGTGATCAGCGGCAGGATGCAGAAGGGCCAGCACATACGCTTCATGTCGAGTGGAGCGGTGCACGAGGTGGAGGATGTGAGCCTCTTCAAGATCGTGCAATCCAGCAGCGCCGACATGCTGTCGGCAGGCGAAGTAGGGTACTGCACCGCCGGAATAAAAACCGTGCGCGACGTCAAAGTCGGCGACACCATCACGGATGAGGACAATCCTTGCGCCTCGGCCTTGCCTGGATTCAAGGAAATTAAGCCCGTCGTATTCAGTTCGATATATCCCATGGACTCGGCCGATTACGACGAACTCAAGGACAGCATCGAAAAGCTCATGCTCAACGACGCTTCGCTGGTCTGCGAAAAGGATAATTCGCTCGCCTTAGGCTTCGGCTTCCGTTGCGGCTTCCTTGGGCTTCTCCATCTTGAAATAATTCAGGAAAGGCTCGAGCGGGAGTTCAACCAGTCGATAATAATGACCGCCCCATCGGTACGTTACAGGCTTGTACTCCAGAACGGTTCTACCGTTTACATCGACAATCCCAGCCAATATCCCGATCCCTCGCGAATCGATAAAGCCGATGAGCCTTACATCAAGGCGCAAATCATTACGCCCGTCGCCTATATCGGCAATTTGATCGCCCTCTGCGTCGGAAAGAGGGGGGTGCAGAAATCCTTCACCCACCTCGATGAAAAGCGCGTGGAACTCGTTTTTGAGATGCCCCTGGCCGAAGTGCTCTTTGATTTCTACGACAAACTGAAGTCGACGAGCAGAGGCTACGCAAGCTTTGATTACGAGGTCATCGACTATCGGCCCACTGATCTCGCGAAGCTCGACTTCCTCATCAATGGAGACCCGATCGACGCGCTTTCCATGCTCGTGTACCGGCAAGGATCCTATGACCGCGCCCGAAAAGTCTGCGAGCGGCTGCAGAAGAATATCCCGCGCCAGCAGTACAAAGTGGCTATCCAGGGAGCCATCGGAGGCCAAATCATAGCGCGGGAGACCGTCAATCCGGTGAGAAAGGATGTTCTCGCGAAGTGCTATGGCGGCGACATCTCGAGGAAAAGGAAACTCCTTGAAAAGCAGAAGGAGGGCAAAAAGCGCATGAAGATGGTCGGCAATATCGAATTGGGCCAGGACGCCTTCCTCGCCGTGTTGCGAACGGACGAAGATCAGGAATGACGGGGCGAAAGCGCTTCGGCTGAATTGGGTCAGATTTTTTTGAGCGCATGCTGCACATAAAAGGGCGGCCCGGGCAAATAGCCCAGGCCGCCCTTTTTACCAATTTGCGTGATGCTGTATTACTTTGCCGCGGGAGCGACCGTCGTCGTCGTCTCGGTACTCTGATCATTGGTCTTGAAGATCTTGAAGAATGTCGTGTTGAACTCATCCTTAAGTTTCTTGCTTTTCAGGAAGGTATTGCGGGTCTGTGTATCGATGGTCTGCTGGTGGAAGTAAGGATAGGCGAACTTTACCATCGCGGTGTCGTCGTCGGTGGCTTCTTTGTCCCCCGTGACGCTGAAAATCATCACGCTGTTCCCGACAACGAGAGGCTTTGAAACCTTCCCTTTGGGAAGGGAGAAAAGTTCCGTCATAAAGGCTTCATCCTGCTCCGCGGCCTGAAGTTCCGTATCGCTGTTCGCGAAGGGTGTCTGCATGAGGGGAATCTGTTGATTGTATGCGTAGAAGGTTGGGTTACCGATATTGATGATGAAGGGGCCAGCTGATTTTACGGTGAGTCCGGCTTTTTTGGCGGCTGACGGGAACTGAGCCCCATCGATCGAACTTACGACGGTGTTGGCCTTGGCTATAGCCCAGCTTTCGAGTGTGCCTCGTTCCTTGTCGTTCAAATATGCTTTGACTTCATCGAGCGTCGCTTGCTTGGTGAAATCCGGCGCGCTCAGCTCGGTGTTTACCTTGAAGAATGCCCATGCTTTATCGGCGATCTTGTAGATATCCGAAATCTCGCCTTTCTTCAGCGCCGCCACTTTCGCGGCGTCATCTTTTACAAGGAACCCTTCGGCGAACACATAGTAGGGGACATTGCCAGCGTCTCCGCCTTTGTCCGCATAGGCATCCTTTGACTGGCTCTTTGCGGCATCCTCAAATGAAAGCTTGTTGTCTTTAACCTGCTGGAGAATCTTCTTGGCATCGGATTCGGAACTGGTGACCGTTATGCGGGAGACGCCCAAAGTCCTGAAGAGATCGGCGTTTTTATTGCCCCACGATGCCACTTCAACGGCGGGAAAGTCCGCAAGCGGGATGAACGCATATGAAATCTCGCGCTGGGGCTTGGCCATCGAAGCGACAAAGGCGATTTCAGCCGTACTGGGCGCGATAGTGTAGAGATCTTCGTAATATCTGCGCACGAGAAGATCTTCTTTCGTGGAACTGCGGAGGGACAGCCGGGCTGACATTGACATCGCGTTGTATTTTTCAATCGAGAACTTTCCATCCTGCTGGAAGGCGGCATTCTCGGCCATCGCTTCGTCAAGGCCTTTATCGGTTACCTTGAAACCGCTTTTCTGCACTGCATCCATGATGCCAATCCGGATAGCGGTGCTCTGGAAAGCCATCCGCCATACCTGGTAAGCATAAAGCTGGAAGTTTTGCTCGGAAAGCCCTTGTTGCTTGAGATAATCATTGATCTGGGCAACTTGGTTCGCGAAATAGGATCCGGCTGTATAGGTGATCGGCTTCCCGCTCCAGCTTCCGAATTTCGGCGCGGCGGAGGAAGAACTGAGTCCACCACCGACGGAAGGGATGAACACGAAGGCAATGACGGTAATTATCAGGATGACAATCGTCCCGCCGTAAAGGAAGGGGTTTTTTACGCCTCTTTTGGAAGGAGTCTTTTTTTCGACTTTCTTGCCATCGGCGTTATCGGGATTGTTGATCTGGGATGCCATAATATTCCTTCTGAAAACAGACTTCAAAAAGTATCGATGGCTACGGTACCATGATCGACATCGACTGTCAACGATGCGGTAAAGCGGCAAGTCGCTTGAGCGCATCCGCCTTGCTTCGAAACTCTTCCCAAACAAGGCTTTTAACATTTTCCTCTCCGGCCAACATTCGGGGGAACGCCAACTGGAAGGGGGGGAAATCGGCTTTATAATCCATCTTCATCGCGTGGGGAACCCAAAAGCCTAAATAGTAATATTTTTTGCCCATTCTCAAGGACAATTCGGATTCCGCGTAGATCGAATATGAGCCAAGACTTCGCTTCGCTTCAGCGGGATCGAAGGCGAAATAGACTGATGACAGACCAAAGGGCAGAACATCCAGGAAACCAATTCCTACCAGGTTGCCACCGCTATCACGATACTCGGATACGGCTGCCATGGGCGAGGAAAGAAGGCCTTTATAGCTCTCTTCCATGGAAGCTCCTGATCCTCCATGACGCATTCTGATATAGTTATCATACAATCTAAAGTGTTCTTCTTTATAGGTCGCATCCGAAATGGTCAAAACGATATCGCCGTTAAGCCGTTTCAGCCTTTTTGCGCGGCTTCCTGAAGAAGGGTAACCTGTCGCGGAAAGTCTTATGGGAATGCAACTTGAGCATCCCTCGCAGCGATAGCGATAAAGGATATCGCCCGCCCGCCGCCAGCCATAAGGGATAAGAGATTCATACTGATCGAACCATTTCCAGCCAAGCATCAAATCGCCACTGGAAAGCCTTCCTGAAACGTAGGGACAAGGTTCTTCGAAATGCAGGAATTCGTCTGTTTTCACGCTGGAATAAAATTGTAAAGCATAGTCTCTAGCTCGTCCACTGGCAGGAAAGCATCCCAACGACAATGAGACTTGATGAAACCAATTTTAAGGCAGTATGTTAGCGGCATGAGCATAATAACCCGAACCGGCGATGACGGCGATACTGGGCTCTGGTCTGGGGAAAGGATTGGAAAGGACGACCCGCGGGTCGAAGCGTATGGCACCATCGATGAACTGTCCTCGGCTCTCGGTGTCGCGCGGCATCTTTGCTTCCAGGACGAAGTACTTTACGCCATCGACGATATTCAGCGTCTGCTTTTTCGCGTGGCAGGCGAACTCGCTTCCGTCGGCACCCCCTTTGATAGGCCTATTGGTGACAAGGATGAGCTCGTGATTGCCGAAAAAACCATAGCACTTGAAGAACGAATCCCTCTCAAGGGTTTCGTATTGCCGGGCATGACCGCCGGTTCAGCCGCTCTCGATGTGGCCAGGACCATAGCTCGTCGCGCGGAGCGAAGGGTTGTGGCGCTTTCCCGCAAGGAAGAAGTGGCCCTAGATTTGAGAAAAGTGCTGAACAGGCTTTCCGATTATATTTTTATGCTCGCGCGCGCCGAAGAAGCCGCCGCGGGCAAGATCAAGTTCGTTTAGCGTTTTTATCCCAGGGGGATTTTCATGAAACTATATTCGCGCAGAGATATGGCCATTGGCATTGCCGCGGGTACGCTTGCCGTGATTGCGCTCGTAGGAGGGCTCTCCTTTCTCATAGCTAAAAGCGGCATCTTCGGAACGAGCCAAGCTAAAAACTTATCGCAATTTTCGTCGCAGTCGAGCAACGACAGTTCGCCCGCGCTTGCGGCCGAAGCGAAAAATGAGTCCAATGCTGCTTCCTCGAGTGTCGCGTCCGAGTACACTACTCAATCAGGGCAAAGCTATACCCAGGATGAGCGCGAAAACATCAATGTCTACGAAAAGTACAACGAATCGGTCGTTAACATCACGACCGAAGTCGTCAACGTCAATTGGTTCCTTGAACCGGTTCCACAGAGTGGTGGGTCGGGTTCGGGTTCGATCATCGATTCGCGTGGGTATATACTCACCAACTACCATGTCGTCAAAGGCGCATACAAGCTTTTCGTGAATCTGGCGGATGGAAGCCAATATGAAGCCTCCGTTGTTGGTTTTGATTCCCAAAATGACCTTGCGATAATAAAATTCACCCCGCCAGCGGGAGCGAAGCTTCTGCCAATTCCCTTTGGTACTTCCCGAGGGCTTAAAGTTGGTCAGAAAGTGCTTGCCATCGGCAATCCCTTCGGCCTCGAGCGCACTCTGACCCAAGGCATCGTGTCGGGTCTGGGACGTCCAATACAAAAAGACGATACGACAATACTGCAGAATATGATCCAGACGGACGCGTCGATCAATCCGGGCAATTCAGGCGGGCCGCTTTTCAACTCCTCAGGGCGGATGATCGGCATCAATACCATGATATATTCGCCATCAGGGGGATCGGTGGGCATTGGATTCGCCATTCCCGTGGATACGGCCATACGCATCGTTCCCGAGCTTATCAAGGATGGAAAAGTGCGGCGCGGTTGGATTGAGATGGAAGCCATTCAGCTTTTCCCTGCCTTAGTATCTTATCTCAAGCAGTCGGGCCATGCTTCGCCCGTGGATAAGGGCTTGCTCATTTCAGCCATACAAGAGGGAAGCAGCGGCGCCAAGGCGGGCCTCAAGGGAGGCATGATCGCCGTCCGCTATGGCCAATCCACCTTTAATATCGGAGGTGATATCATAACCAGCGTGGACGGCCAGAAGATAAGCAGCATCGCCGATCTTTATACTGCTCTCGAGGATAACAAACCGGGAGAGAAGGTTTGGGTGGAATTCTACCGTGGCGGCAAGAACATGAAAGTTTCCGTGCCATTGACGGAACAAAGCCAGCAGCAATGAAGGATAAGCGATGAAACCATTCAAGGTAGTGGCGCCGTTCGAAGCGGCGGGGGACCAGGGAAGCGCCATCAAGACTCTCGTCGATGCCGCGAATTCGGGATCGAAGTATATGACCCTCAAGGGTGTCACGGGTTCAGGCAAGACCTTTACCATGGCCAAGGTTATCGAACAACTCCAGATGCCGGCCTTGGTCATTTCGCACAACAAGACCTTGTCCGCACAGCTCTACCGCGAATTCAAAGGATTTTTCCCGGAAAATGCCGTGGAGTATTTTGTATCCTATTATGATTATTACCAGCCTGAAGCATATGTTCCTTCCAAGGATCTCTATATCGAGAAAGACTCGAGCATCAACGATGAAATCGATAGGATGCGACTGTCGGCCACTGCCGCTCTCATGGAACGCAGGGATGTCATCATCGTCGCGACAGTATCCTGCATTTACGGCCTGGGATCGCCCGATCTGTACAGGGAGATGCGAATCTATCTCGACAAGGGTAGGGTGATCGACCTCGATACGTTGAAGCGCAATCTTATCAACCTTCAATATGAAAGAAATGACATGGTGCTGGAACGAGGTCGATTCAGGGTTCGAGGCGACATGATCGAAATCTATCCCGCCTACTTGGAGGAAGCCTATCGCGTAGAACTGGACTTCGACACCGTGGCGCGCATAAGGAAATTCGACCCGCTCACCGGCAAAGCGGGCGATGATATCGAGGAAGCGGTCATCTATCCGGCCAAGCACTTCGTCATGCCTGAAAACCAGGTACAAAAAGCCGTAGCCAGGATCAAGGAAGAACTCGAGGGCCAGTATGAAACCTTCCTGAAGCAAAACAAGCTTCTCGAAGCTCAGCGGATCAAATCGCGTACCGAATACGACATCGAAATGATGGAAGAGATGGGCTATTGCTCGGGTATAGAGAACTACTCGGCTCCCCTGTCGGGACGAGTACCCGGCGAGAGGCCCGGAGTCCTTATCGATTATTTTCCCAAGGATTTTGTGACCTTCATCGATGAGTCCCATGTCACGCTCTCGCAGATCGGAGCCATGTACGCCGGAGACAGAAGCCGCAAGACATCCCTCGTGGATTATGGCTTCAGATTGCCTTGCGCCTTGGATAACCGGCCGCTCAAAATCAACGAATTCGAAAGCTTGATGAACAAGGTAATCTACGTGTCCGCCACGCCTGGGCAAACCGAGATGCAGCGCTCCACCGCAATTGCCGAGCAGATGATCAGGCCAACAGGCCTCGTTGATCCGCAAATCGAGGTGAGATCGACAGAAGGCCAAATGGAGGACATTTACGCGAGGGTGAGGGAGCGAGCGGCGCGAGGCGAGCGCAGTCTCATCATCACCATTACGAAAAAGATGGCTGAGGAACTCACCGAATATCTTTCCGGACTGGGACTGCGAGTGCGCTATATCCATTCCGAAGTCGAAACGATCGAGCGCGTCGAGATACTCACCCAATTGAGAGAGGGAAAATTCGACGTGCTCGTCGGCATCAACCTGTTGCGTGAAGGCATTGACTTGCCTGAAGTCTCCTTCATAGCCATCCTCGACGCCGATAAGATCGGTTTCCTCCGCTCAGCCACAAGCCTTATCCAGATCGTGGGCAGAGCGGCGAGAAATGCGGCGGGTCTCGTTGTTATGTACGCGGACAGGGAAAGCGACGCGATGCGGATCGCAATCGGGGAGACGGACAGGAGAAGGGCGATACAGCTTGCCTACAACACTGAGCATGGCATTACGCCTATGACGATCAAGAAATCCATCCATGATATCCTCGAGCGGCACAAGGAAGAGAAGATCGACACGACCCTCGACGAACTCAGCCTGCTCAAGAAGACGCACAACATTCTCGTGCCAGAACAGCGAAAATCCTTGCTCAAGGCGCTCGAACAGAGGATGCTCGAGCACGCGAAGAACCTCGAATTCGAGGAAGCGGCGCTCTTACGCGATGAAATCGCTCGCATCAAGGAAAGAGGGGATGTATAATTGAGCGCAATCGCGAGCTTCGACAAGGATGAGTTGATGCAAAAGAAATTTGGAAACGTTTCTACCAGTGACAGGCGAAGTTTCCCTGTTATTGATGCGCACTGTGACGCCCTCCTCGCCGTCATTGGCAAGAGCCAGATCCCCGGGGATCTGGGGAAGAGGGACTTTCTCGTCAGGAACAAGATAAGTCACATCGATCTGCCCAAATTGCTTGAAGGGGACGTGCTTTGCCAGTTCATGGCGCTCTTCGCCGAGGACGAAGATCTTCCCCGGGTGAAAGAGTACACCCATGGGCTCATCGATGAGTTCAACGCCATCTGTGCCCGATCGGGCGGCGCAATGTTTCCCTTACTCAAGCCAGCGGATCTCGACAAGGCGATCCCTGGGAAGAGTGTTGCTGGTCTTCTGTCGATCGAAGGCGCCGAAGCGCTCGAAGGCAGTCTTGATGCGTTGGATGAGTTTTATTCCCGTGGCGTGAGAGCCATCGGCATTACCTGGAACAGAAGAAACGCGTTCGGTCGCGGCGTGAAAGCCGAAGGAGATGACGGGCTGACGGCTCTCGGCTTCAAGCTTGTCGAAAAAATGGAAGCCATGAAGATGATCGTGGACGCGTCCCATCTTTCGGATAAGGCTTTCGAGCATCTCGCCGACGCCGCAAGAAAGCCTTTCATCGCTTCGCACTCCAACGCGAGGAGCGTGAACGACCATCCGCGGAATCTCACTGACGCGCAGATCAAGCGCATAGCGGAGGGAGGCGGCGCGATAGGGGCCGTCTTCGTGCCGAATTTCGTTGCCCTCAAGCCCGTCAAAACGTACCTCGAGCATTTCCTCGATCATATCGACCATTTCGTGCGCGCAGGCGGCATGGAATGCGTCGCCTTGGGCTCGGATTTCGACGGATATCGAGGGGTCGAAGGCCATGTGCTCGCCGATGCTTCCGAGTTCCAGCTTCTGGCAAATGCCCTCGAACATCGAGGCTATGCCGAAGGTCAGATCGAGAAGATTTTTTCCAAAAACTGGGAAAGAGTCATACGTGAGATACTATAGCTATTCTCAAGGCGGTTCTTTTTGATCGACCAGAAAATTGCCTTGATCGGCTTCATGGGCTGCGGAAAAACCAGCATAGGCAAAGTGCTGGCGAGCAGGCTTTCAGCTCCCTTCGTGGATTTGGATGAGGAAATTGAGCGCATCAAAGGGCGTACGGTCAAGCAAATATTTGAAAGCGAAGGCGAAGCCGTCTTTAGAACAATTGAGACCGAAACCCTTTCTCGCCTCGCGCAGCGGAAGGGGGATCTTATCCTCTCCTGCGGTGGAGGTATCGTGCTTTCGGCAGCCAATAGCGAGCTTCTTTCTCGCGAGTACCTCGCTGTCTGGATACACGTTCCGGCCGAAGAACTCATCAAGCGGCTCTCGCGCGAAAGGGATGGAAGACCTCTTTTGAACGACGTCAATTTCGAGGAAAAGGTGAAAAAACTTCTCGAGATTCGGCTTCCGCTCTATAAAAAGGCGAGTGCCGTGACCTATCGCTGGAAGGATGGTGAATCGACGACGGACTCGGCCACAGCGATCATGAACGCACTAGCGCAGGCACGATAGCGCATTTCGCCGGATCGATGGAAAAACGAACTCGTCCGCCTTTGGCGATAGCCACGGCGGAACCTATCTCCACTTCGATATGATCGCAAGTAGTGGGTGGGCCTGCGCCCTCTTGAGCATCCCTTACCGGAGTTGGAAGAAGATCAATTTTCTGGAACGTCCCTTGGAAAATGATGTCTTCTACCTTCGCGTCCAGTATTCCGATCGATGATCCCGATCCCATGTTTTCCATCGAACCGGCCTGAAGCGATACAGCCCTCTTCGGAACAAAGAAATATGCTTCGCCATTATCGATCTGCGCTTTGGAAGCTTTGCATTCATGAGGCGGATACGCATAGCTACCAAAGGAAGTATTCGCGATGCTGGTAGTACCTTTTATTTCTATGCCTAACACTGGAAGCAGAAAGCCTAACCCCAGGAAACGCACGCACCATGCGTCGGGAGGCGCCTCGAAGATTGTGCGCGGCGCTCCCCTGGCAACGATTCTCCCATGATTCATGATGAAAATTTCGTCTCCGAGTTCGAGCGCTTCCTCGACATCGTGCGTAACATGGAGGGCGGTTATTCCTTCGCGCGATAGCGTCGAGCGAAGATATGCCTTCAATTCCCGCCTCAGCGGAGCATCGAGGGAGGAAAGCGGTTCGTCCATGAGCAGGAGCGCAGGCTTTGTCGCTATTGCCCTGGCGAAGGCGAGTCGCTGCTTTTCTCCGCCAGACATGAAAAAAGGTTTGCGATCGAGCAAGGCTTCGATTTTTAATTTTTTAGCCAAGGATTCTATGCTCGCAACAGCGTCAACCTTCGGAACTTTCCTCAGCTTCAGTCCGAATTCTATATTTTCCCTACCGGAAAGATGGTCAAAGAGGGCAAGATCCTGAAAGATAAAGCCCAGGTTGCGCTTTTCGGGAGGAAGCAAGCTTATGGCATTGCCGTCGAGCATGATGCTGCCTGTATCCGGTTTCTCAAGCCCGGCCATGCATCGTAAAAGGGTTGTCTTCCCGCAGCCTGATGGGCCCAGGATGATGCCTGTCATGCCGCGATCAAGACTGAACGAAGCTTGAAGACTGAAATCGCCTTGCGAGAAGCGTAGGTCGGATACCTCAAGATGTTTCATTTGTCCTCTCTTTCAGGAAGAAGGCGATGCTTGTGAAAAGCGCAAGCACAATGCCAACGGCGCACGCCTCGCTAAAGCGATAGGAGGAGGTGAGGCGGTAAAGAAGGAGCGGCAGCGTTTCCCTCTTGCCACCCCCGAGTATGAGTGGGATGTTGGCATCGCCCATGGTGATGGAAAAAGCGAAGGCGGCGGCGCTGGCTACCGATGGGGCGATAAGGGCGGCATCCACCCATATCATCGCTTGCAGAGGCGATGATCCCAGCGTTCGCGCCGCTTCGTTCCTCGTTCTGTCGATCGAGGAAAATGCGGCTGACAGAGAGCGGGCGACGAAGGGCCAAGCGATCGCCATCTGCCCGATGACGATAAGCATATCCCCTGAAGAATTCATGAGAGCGCTCCATCCAGCGGAAATCACCGCTGGAGACAAGGCGAGAGGGAAGGCGATAATCCATGAATTCATGGAGACGCCGAACCCGATCGCTTTCATGGTTTGGCCGCGGCGAGCAGCGTAATGGGAAGACGCTGCGACGGAAAAGCCAAGGGCGGTGGCCGCGAGGGCCGCGAAGCCACTGAGCGCAAGGCTGCTGCCAGCTGCTTTCAAGAGAAGGGGATTAGGTCCCGTCAAAAGACGAGAAAAATTTTCGAGCCCAAAGTGGCTAGCCCCCGCGAGGGAACTTCGTACGGTAAAAGCCTCCGCTGTCAGGGCGAAAAGAGGGCCAAGAAAAAATAGCGCAATGAGAATGGAATAGGCTCCAATCGCAAGAAGCGAAAAAGAGCGCGGACGTCGGCGAGGAGGCGGATTGCCGAAATCTTTCGAAATAGCCGCATTTTTCCGGTCGAAATGAGCGAAAGCCCCGACGACAAGAAGCGCAATGGCAGTTTGAAGCAGAGCGAGAGCGAGAGCTTTTGGCCTGTCATTCGTAAAGCGTATGGCTCGGTAGATCCCAACCTCCAGAGTGCTTCCCGCGAGCCCTCCAAAGACGAGAACGATCGTGAAGCTGAAAAAACAAAAAAGAAAAATAAGACTGGCCGATTGCAGAATTGAGGGAAGGAGATAGGGCAGGGTGCCAGTGGTAAAAGACCGCAACCTTCCCGCGCCAAGTGTCCTGGCGGCTTCCTCCCTGCTTCTCGGCATCTTTGCCCACACCGAACCGACATTCTGGATGACAATCGGGAAATTGTAAAAGGCATGAACAAAGACGAGCCCCCAAATCGAATAGAGCAACCCTTCGCCCTTTGGAATATACCCTAATCTAGCCAGAGCCAACGTAAGATAGCCGCTCTTCCCATAATAAAGAATAAAGGAAAGTATGACCAGAATTGCGGGAAGGCAGAATGGCACGGCGGCCAGGGCCATGAAAAAGCGTCTGCCACGAAAATTGTACCGCGCAACGAAAAAAGCTCCCGGAAAGCCTACGAGCAAAGCGAGAACAGTACTCATCGTCGCCTGAACAAGGCTAAATTTTAGAGCTGAGAGCGTTGAGGGCGAAATGAACGCAAGAAGAAGGGGCAGGGCCTTGTTAGCGCCGCCCGCCTTTCCAGCGCCGGCGAATGCGGAAACGGCGAACGCCACGAGCGGAGAGATGGTGAAGGTTGCGGCCAAGAAGCCAAAGCTTCGCAGCAGGACGTTATCCTTGCCCTTCATCTAAAACCTCCGAAATTGACGCAGACGGCTGCTTTGGCGCCGCGCTTGGCGCGCGGCGCCAAAGCTCAGCGCGCCCCTTCCGCTAGGATGGCAGCGGCCGCTTCCGGATCATTCACGGGGTCAGCGACGCTGGCATTCAATGTTACAATATTCTTCGGCACGACCGAAAATGAATCAGGCAAGGGCGTCGAGGCGTTGGCGGGGTACATCCACTGGGTTTCGGGAAGCAATGCCTGCGCTTCCTCCGACACGAGGAAATCAAGGAATTTTTCAGCATCCTTCCTATGCTTGGACGATGAGAGAATCCCGGCAAGCTCGATCTGAGCGCTGTGGCCTTCGGCAAACACGAGCGCCTTGTAGCGCTCTGTTTTCTCGTAGGCCTTGTGGTAGGCAGGGCTCGTGCTGTAGCTGAGCACGAGAGGAGCCTCTCCCTTGGTGAAGAGGCCGTAGCCGGTGTCCCAGCCTGGTGTCATGACGAGAATGGATGGTGCAAGGCGTTTCCAGTAATCCTTCCAGCCATCTTTATATACCGCTTGCGTCCAGGCAAGAAAGCCGAGACCGGGCGTGGAGGTGCGGGGATCCATCAATATTATCTTTTTCGAATATTCAGGTTTCGTGAGATCCTCGAGGCTCGCTGGAGGAGTGATCTTCGACTGGCTGTCCCAGATGAAGGCAAAATTTCCATAATCGTAGGGGATAAGTCTGTTTTTATTGTCAACCAGGAGTTTGGAGTCAATCTTGCCCAAATTGGAAAGTTTCGCGGCGGAAAAAAGCCCGCTGTCGAGAGCCTGACTGGCGAGGTTGTTGTCGAGACCGATGATGAGATCAGCATCGATATTCTTGCCGCCAGCAAGGATGGATGAAAGAAGGGCTCCGCCATCGCCTTTGGAGACGAAATCGATCTTTATGCCTGTCTTCTGTTCATAGAGTTTGGCGAGCCCGGTTCCTGGTCCCCATTCGGAAACAAAGGAGTCATAGGTCCAGATAGTCAGGTTTTTCGTTTCGGCTTGCTGGCATGATGCCGCCAGGCTCGAAACCGCGACGATCAGAATCGCCGCCGCCGACAGGAAAACGCCTCGGAACTTGCGTGAAGTCCCCATTCCAAGAAAATGAGCTTTTCTCATTTCTCCCTCCGCCGGTATTACCCGGATCAGGTTCATCGGGTCTTATCTCAGGCAGCGGACTCTTCGACGAAGTTTCCGTCACCACCCCGGTGTTTGCAGTTTTAGCGCCGCTTTATTGGCGGCGATTCAAGCCGACTTTATTTCATATTCCACAATGCAGGGAATTTTCCCTTCGACGACATCTTTGTTTATCGTTACGCGCTTGGCACCCTTTTCACTGGGCAGATCGAACATGATATCGGTCATCATGGCCTCGACGATGGAGCGCAAGCCTCGCGCTCCCGTTTTTTGGGCTATGGCCTTGTCGGCGATAGCGTCGACGGCGTCGTCCTCGAAAACAAGCTCGACATTGTCGAGCTTGAGCGAAGCCTGATATTGTCGCAGAACGGCGTTTTTCGGTTCTGTGATGATGCGCTTAAGGTCGTCCCGCGAGAGATCATCAAGCGCGACATGGATGGGAAGCCGTCCGATGAACTCCGGTATCATGCCGTACTTGATGAGATCATCAGGATGCAGATGGGTGAAAATTTCCCTGAGATTCTTCTCGCTATGAAGCTTTATGTCGGCGCCGAAGCCGAGGGCGTGGCTGGAAACACGGGATTCGATGATCTTATCGAGACTTACGAATGCTCCTCCGCAGATGAAAAGGATATTCGTCGTGTCGATCTTCAGATATTCCTGGTTAGGATGCTTTCTCCCACCCTGCGGCGGGACATTCGCGATGGTGCCTTCGATGATTTTGAGCAGTGCTTGCTGCACGCCTTCTCCGGACACATCGCGCGTAATCGATGGGTTTTCGCTTTTGCGGGCGATCTTGTCGATCTCGTCAATATAGATGATGCCGCGTTCAGCGGCCTCGATATTGCCACCCGCCGACTGGATGAGTTTGAGGAGTATGTTTTCCACATCTTCGCCGACATAGCCGGCTTCCGTGAGGGTGGTGGCATCCGCGATGGCAAAGGGAACCTTCAGCCTCTTGGCCAAGGTTCTCGCGAGCAAGGTTTTGCCCGTTCCGGTTGGGCCAATGAGGAGGACATTCGCTTTTTCGATCTCGATATCTGAGTCGGCGGTTTGCCTGTGTTGAATGCGTTTATAATGATTATAGACCGCTACTGACAGGACTCGCTTCGCGTATTCCTGGCCTATGACGTAGGAATCGAGATACTCTTTGATCGCCCTCGGCTTGGGAACATCATTGAGAAAGCTTGAGGAAACCGCTTGTTCCTCGTCAAGGAGAACATGCTCGCAAATCTTTACGCATTCATCGCAGATATTGACGCCAGGACCCGCGATCATCTTCTTGGCATAGACGCTGCTTTTTCCGCAAAAAGAGCAGAAAGCTTCAGGCTGTGTCTCTTCAGGCTTTTTTGACTTGGGCATGCTTCCCGGACTCCATTATTTTATCCGCCAGGCCATACTCGACAGCCTCGACGGCGCTCATGTAGAAATCGCGTTCCATGTCGGACGAAAGCTGCTCAATCGGTTTTCCGGTGTGGCGGGCGAAATACTCGATGGTCAGCTTCTTGAGGCGGACGATTTCGCGTGCCTGTAAGCTGATGTCGCTGGACTGTCCTGAAGCGTTGCCCCAGGGCTGATGTATGAGAATTCTGGACGAGGGAAGGGCAAAACGCTTGCCATGGGTGCCGCAGGCGAGAATAAGCGCTGCCATGGAAGAAGCCTGGCCAAGGCATATCGTCTGCACATCGGGCTTTATATACTGTATCGTGTCATAGATGGAAAGACCGGCCGTCACCGAACCTCCGGGGCAATTGATGTAAATGGAAATGTCCCTTGCCGGATCCTGGGATTCGAGAAAGAGCATCTGGGCGACAATGAGGTCGGCGGTGATATCGTTGATTTCCCCATCGATGAACACTACCCGATCCTTGAGGAGCCGGGAGTAAATATCGTAGGACCTTTCGCCGATTCCCGTCTGCTCTATGACGATCGGCACGAGGTTGTTCATCTGTTCATTCATCGGCAGTTTCCTTTTGAAAACAATGAAGCCCGTCCTCTCGGGCGGGCTACTTTAAATTACTCTTTTCTGCCCATGAAGTCCACAAAGGCTACCGCATCGCCCTCTTTGACAACGGCGCTGGCCAGGATCGAATCGAAGAATTTGCTTTCGCAGATATGTTCTTTAAGATAATCGACGGATTGGCGTTTCTCGTATTCCGCCTTGACCTCATCCGCCGACATGGCGGTTCCTTCGGCCTGGCGAGCGTATTCAGCGGCAAGGTCTTCATCGGTGGCGACATAGGATCCCGCCTCGATGAGCTTATCCAGAACAAGCCGGCCCGCTATCGCCCGCTGAACCGCGGGTTTCCAGTCTTCGTAGAGCTGCTGGCGGTTCTTTCCCGAATACTCTGCTATCCTCTCCATTTTCTCGTCGGTATCGATTCCCATCTCTCTCTTGAGGGAATCCCAGCGCATCGAGAGTTCGGCCTGAATCATGGATTCGGGGATGTCAATGGTCGTGCGCTTCAGCAGTTCGTCGACAACTGCCTTTTCCTTGAGCTCGCGGAGTCGGACATCGAGTGAGGTTTGCAGCTGAGCCCTTACCGCCGCCTTCAGATCATCCAGGTTCTTGTATTTCTCGGAAATATCCTGCGCGAGTTCATCGTCGAGGGCGGGGAGATTCTTCTGTTTTACCTTGGAAACTTTCACGGAAATAGTTATTGTCCTTCCCGCGAGTTCCTTGTATTCAAAATCTTCGGCATAGCTCTTCGTGAATACCTTGGTCTCGCCCATGGCCAGACCAGCGATTTCGTCGTCGAATTTGTAGAGATTCATCCCTTTGCCGAGCTCGAAGGTGAAATCCTCGCGTGAGCTGCCTTCGACCGGGGTTCCGTCGGCATTCAGCTCCGACCAGCTGAGGGTAACGATATCGCCAACAGCAGCGGCTTCGGCTTTTTCGACGACGATCGCGTTTCTTTCCCTGATCTGGTCGAGTTCACCAGAGAGTTCTTTGTCACCGACAACCACTGTGGGGGTCGTCAATTCGATGGCGTTGAGGGAGGGGGTCTCGAAGGCGGGGAATACATCATAGGTGACGCTGAAGGTGAAATCTTTATCGATCGCGAATTCCGGCTCACCATCCAGGGCGGGAGCTTCATAGGCGAGGGGCTTTTCCGCGCTGTCGGCGAGCGCCGCTTCGACCGCTTTTTCGAGTACGCGGCTCATGGCGTCGAGTTTGAGGCTTTCACCGAATTTCCGCTCAAGGACGGAGGCGGGAACATGCCCTTTTCTGAAGCCATCGATCCTTACACTGTTCGTGTATTCCTTCATCATTTCGTTGTAGGACATGCGCACATCGGCGGCGGGCACCGTCGCTGTCATCTTGACTTTGGAGTGTTCGAGCTTCTCAATCTTCTTTTCGGAGATCACCATAAGTTCCTCTCGGAAGGAAAGTATTGCCTCACCAAAAAGGCGGGCATGGCGCCAGGCAGGGATACCATTTGGACAAATATAGCCCTGATCAGCGCAAAAAAAAAGGCGATTCGGGAAGGTTCCGAATCGCCACATTGTTGGAGCGGGAAACGGGAGTCGGACCCGCGACATCGACCTTGGCAAGGTCGCGCTCTACCACTGAGCTATTCCCGCGCATTTACGCGCCTTCTCAATCACGAATTTCCTCTGCATCGCATAGGAAACCATGCGAGAGAAGGGACTTGAACCCTCACGCCGCAAGGCACTAGATCCTAAGTCTAGCGTGTCTGCCATTCCACCACTCTCGCGCACGAAGCCGAATCCTAGCGGAATGACCGTCGCAATGTCAAGGGCGACCGTCAGCCTTTCGTTGCGCGAAAGGCTGACGAAACCCATGATCGTGAGCCGCGCAGGTTTCGAACCTGCGACCCGCAGATTAAGAGTCTGCTGCTCTGCCAGCTGAGCTAGCGGCCCAAGAAAAATCAATGTGCGTCCGACAGGAATCGAACCTGCGACCTACGGATTCGAAGTCCGTCGCTCTATCCAGCTGAGCTACGAACGCGTCTGAAAAAGCACAGACCCAATCCCCGCTGAGCTGGTGTAAGATTCGGGCTCGGGTGGGTGATGGGATTTGAACCCACGACAACCAGATCCACAGTCTGGCACTCTACCACCTGAGCTACACCCACCGTGCAATCGGCAGGAGATACAATGCCGAAAACTCTTTTGTATGTCAAGAGGCAAAAAATATTTTTCAGCAAGCTCAGGCTTTTAAAAATGAATCGTCTGAAAGCCGTATACATTGTTCAGATATCCCGTCACGGGTGCGGCAATTCGCTTCAGATCATTCATTGGGAGGGGCGGTTGCCTCCAATGGTAAGCGGGATGGTATGACGTGATATGGAACGGTATATCCCTCGAAAGAGAAGCGAGAAACGATGCGATGCCTTCTATCTCTTCAGCGGAATCGAGTACCCCGGGCACGAGAAGCGATGTCACCTCGAGATGGCAGAGGGCATGAGCGATGCGTATGAAATTCTTGACAATCTCAAGTTCGCCACCAAGGATTTTTTGATAGGTAGAGGCGGAATAGCATTTGAGATCGACGTTCGTCGCGTCGGTGAGGGCGAGGATGTCTTTTGCCGGCGTTTCGAGGAGATTCCCATTCGTCACCACAATAGTCTTCAGCCCTCTACTCTTCGCCAACCGCATGCACGATTTTACGTATTCAATGTGAAGACAGGGTTCCGAATAGGTGAAACTGATGGAGGGAAGGCCGGAAGCGACGGCCATATCGATAAGAGCTTCGGGACTGAGGATTTCGCCCTCGATGTCGTTAGGTTGCGCGATCTGCCAGTTCTGACAGAAGGGGCAACGCATCGTACAATGCCAAAATCCCACCGAGAAGGTTTTGGTGCCGGGAAGGAATTGCCTGAGGGGTTTTTTCTCCACGGGATCAATAGCGATGGACGAAATCGCGCCATAAAAGGGAAGGCGCATTTTTCCGGTCACATTCATCCGGGCGCGGCATTCGCCTGCCTCACCTTCACCAAGCACGCAGGCATGAGAACAGAGACGACATTGGATGCGCCCTTCTCCAAGGCTCAGGAAATACTCCCCCTCACGCATGGCTTTCCTTCCGGCGTTTCTCCGCGATTAGCGTTTTTCAGCCCGGATCTGAAGAAGCTGCGCCAATTTCGTGCGCAGGGCCATGGATTCTCTCGGGCCAAGGAATTTGTCCCCGACTTCGAAAGGATCGTAGCGGAGCGCGATGGCTCCTCGTTTAACCCATAGTCTGACGAGGGGCCTTGCCGTACCCAATTCATCGACGGGGGAAGGAAGCTCATCAGCCGCCAGCACATCGGCAACCCTGAATTCAATGATAATGCCCTCGTCGAGCCATTTGAGCTTTTCCTGCTGAGCGGTGAGGAGAAGGCATTTATTGGGATCATAGGGGTGTTTTTTGAGCGTACCTATGAAGGCTATAGCATCCAAAGCAGCATGGTTGCCATATTTTACGATGTCAAAGAAGGGCGATGAATCCAGGTATTCCGAAATGCTCATAACACCTCCTCATAGCATCTATCATCAGTAAAAGATATTTCCTGGAGTTGCGCAAGCTTTCCCCCTGCGCAAGCCGATATAATCAATAATTACGCGAAGCGCCAATAGTAACGTGCAAAGTTTCGCGAACCATTCCCCGAATCTTGTATAGATAGTCCATTGGCGGTTTTCATATATGGGAATATCGACGGTAATGGCCGCGGCTTCGAATTGGGGCATTTCGTATATTACCCTTCCCCATGCGTCCACAACGCAGGATACTCCTGAGTTCGTGCTCCTGACGAGAGTGCGTCTGTTTTCGATCGCCCTGATACGCGCGATCGCCCAATGCTGTATCTGCGCGCTTTTTTTTCTCGACCAGCTATCGTTGGTGAGGTTGATGAGGAGATCGGCGCCTTCGAGGAAGTACTGGCGGCAGAGATCCGCGAAAGCATCTTCGAAGCATATGGGAGTGGCGAACTTGATGATCATGCCGTTGGCTGATCGAGGCTTGATGGGAAACAATGTCAGCCTGGACCCCATCACCCATCCGCTCTCGAGGCCGACGACGTTTTGCATGAAATTCCTGAACCATGCGAATTCCCATAGAGGTATTGCCTCCGCGAAGGGAACGGGATGGACTTTGGCATAGGATTCGAGCTGCCGCCCGTCGGGTGAAAGAAGGATGACAGAGTTGGTCGCTTCGTAGGTATCCCAATTGAGCACGATGGGGGCTCCGGTGAGCAGTTCCGCTCCGCTTTCGGCCAGGAAGAGGAGGAGGGGATCGGATTTCGGGTTCTGGGCAAACCACTGCCTGTAATCGCCGAAAGGTCTCCTGAGGCTTGTTTCGCTGAAGACAAAGAGGTCGATAGGCTTTCCTCCCACCGCCTTGTTTTCCTCGTTCGCTTTTCGCGCAAGTTCGATGTTGGAAGTCAGCGCCGGCATTTCGCCGGAAAGCCATGGGTCGGTGTTCTGCTGGACAAGAGTGGCTCTCAGGAAAGCTTTTTGCGGAATGGGTGTTGAAAGAGCCAGGAATCCATAGGCAAGAACCAAAACGAGCGAGAAGGCGAAGAAAAGGATGGTACTGATCGCTGTGCCGCGGTCCATTCGCGCGATCACTCGTCCAGGGGACTTTCGCAGAATGGCTGAGCATAATGGAATCGCTTCAGCTGGTGCTGTCCCATAGCTTTGCATGAACTCAGCTCCTATCGCCGATGACAAGGCCAGGATGAACGACACTCCGTATATGCCCGTTATATCTGAAATTTGAAGGAAAATGGGCGCCGAGGTGAGCGAATAGGGCAGAAGACCCCAGGGATAGCCGAGGAATCCCGTGGATTTGAGATATTCGAAAGCAGCCCAGCCAATGGCGAAGACAAAGGGGCGGTATGATGGCGATTCGGTCCGGAGAAGAAAATTGCCATATAATCCAACGAGGGCGTATACAACAGCATAGGCGATCGTTGTCGATCCGAGCGTCCAAAAAGCGAAATCCTTGTAAAAGAAAAGCCAATATGACGTAAGGGCATGATGGAGTCCGCCGAAGATCGCTCCCGCGAGCGCGGCGCGTCGCGGCGTTGGGGCATTCTTCAGGGCGATATAAAAAGGAATCAACGAGATGAAGCCAAGTGGCCATAAGCCGGTGAGAAACAGCTCGTTGGGGAGAGAGAGGGCACAGAGCAAGGAAGAAAAAGCGGACATCGCTATCATGACGGGCATGCGAACCTCACAACGTGACTTGGATATCGGAGAACAGCTCCTGTTTACCCAGAAAAGAGTATGACAGAAAAGCCTCTCGAGCAAAAGTATTGACCGACGCTATTCCTCGCTATACATTCCTAGCCATGAAAGCAGTCTTCGCGGGCACCTTTGATCCTCCGACATACGGTCATCTCGATGTAATCGGCAGAGCCGCGCCGATTTTTGAACAGCTCAGAGTCGTCGTTGGACACAATATACGAAAACAGCCCCTTTTCAGCGTGGAGGAACGAGTCGCCATGCTTGAAAAACTAGCTGCGGCGATGGGGCTATCAAATATCGTAATCGATTCATGGGACGGACTCATAGCCGACTACGCTCTGAGAAACGACTGTGGCGTACTGCTGAGAAGTGTGAGGAATATGGGGGAGATCCCCTATGAGCAGGTGATGGCGGCCATGAGCGGCCGGTTTGGCAAATCCCTCGAGACGATGCTCATGTTCGCGAGACCGGAACTCTCGGACATCAGCTCCACAGCGGTGCGCGAACTCATTGCCTGGAAACGCCTTCCTAAAGGTATTGTGCCGGATCTCGTACAAAAAGAACTTGAAAAGCGCTTTGGCCCTCTTTTACAAGATTGAAAAATGATGTAGTGTAGTGTGCGCGTTCAAAGGGCTTTGCTCTTGACAAAATTTGGAAATTTGTATATTGTCGCCAGTTGTACTGGCCGAAACTTAGCGCAAATGAGGTTATATCATGGCTGTACCTAAATTTAGGACTTCTAAGGCGAGAACGCGGAGACGTCGTTCCGTGAACATGAAGCTGACCGCTCCTACGCTCGTACAGTGCGGAAACTGCGGCAACCCTGTTCTCCTACACCGAGTATGCCCGAAGTGCGGCTTTTACAGGGGAAGGCAGATCATTGCCCCCGAGTCCAAATAAGGAGAACATTGATGGACGAGCTCTTTGAGAAGATCAAGAAAATTATCGCGGACAAACTGGAAGTCGAAGAAAGCAAGATTACCTTGGATGCCAGTTTCCGCCAGGATCTTGGTGCCGATTCGCTCGATACCTACGAACTCGTGTATGGCATAGAGGAAGAGCTTGGTATCCAGATTCCGGATGAGAAAGCGAACGAGTTCGAAACCGTTCGCGATGCTTACGAATTCATCAAGACCCAGGTCAAATAAAGGCCGCTTCGTCCTGACGCGGAGGAAAACCTCGCGATGGTGCCACCGATGATCATCGAGGAATTTTCTCCGCGCTCATTGCTTCTCGCCGATTTCCAAAAAAAACTTACTATTTCCTTTCTCAACGAGAACCTCCTGGATGTTGCTCTTACGCATCGATCATTCCTCAATGAAAGCTCCAAGAGAGGTGATCTGTCCCACAACGAAAGGCTTGAGTTCCTCGGCGACGCCGTATTGGGCCAAGCTGCCGCAGCCCTCTTATATTTCAAGCTTGAGGGGAGGGCGGAAGGCGAACTTGCCCGCATCAAGAGCATCGTCGTTTCAGAGCACAGTCTGGCTCCAATAGCCGCGAGGATAGGCATAGCCGAAGCGTTGCGCCTCGGCAAGGGAGAGGAGCTTTCCGGCGGAAGAGCAAAAAAGGCTCTCCTCGCCGATGCCCTCGAAGCGCTTATCGGCGCGATTTACCTCGACAGGGGCTACGAAGCGGCACAATCCTTCGTGGCAAGACTCCTTGAGCCCGTCATTGACGCCGCGATCGAAGGGCAGAGCAAGGATTACAAAACGGTCATCCAGGAATACGCGCAAAAATATTTCAAGGAACTGCCACAGTATCGCCTTGACCGGACGGAAGGCCCCGAGCATGACAGAGTATTTTGGGTATCATGCAGCCTCGCCGGCGAGCGCTATGGTCCATTCGCGGGGAAGACAAAAAAGGAAGCGGAGCAGGTAGCGGCGGAAAACGTCCATGAGAAACTCAAGATGACAAACGCCCTCGCCGCGGAACGCCTCGCCGCCATTGCGAGCCTTTCATCCTCGATGCCCGCAGGGCGCGCAAAACTATAAGCACCGCAAGAAACGATCCTATTTCAACCCATACGAATCTTTGATGGCCGCCGCAATGCGGAGGAGGCGTTCCCTCTCATTTTGAGCGGGATCATCCAACACGGTCTCAAGAAGCCCATTGAGTATTCTGCCCATCACTGGTCCCTTGGGGATTCCCAACGCGGCCAGATCGTTGCCGTTTACTTTAAGACTCTTAACCGTGAACGCGCTTCCCTGCGCGAGGGTATTCCTTATGCGCGCCCGGAACGCGTCGAGTGGTCGCGGATCGGGTATCGAGCCGCTCATCGCGGCTGAATCGGCTATGCGGAGATCGAAGAGATCATCCACGCTATCCACGCCGACTCGGGCCAAGAAACGCCGCACCGCCGCATCGGTCCAATCCTCCGTGTAATTGAACATGTGATTTCTCACAAGATGAAGAACCGCGTCGATCGTCTCGTTCGGGAATTTTAGCCTTTTCATTGCCGCAGCGGCCAGACTGGCAGAGATTCTTTCATGGTTATAGAAGGTGGGAATACCGTCTGGACCTAAAGCCAAAGCCGCCGGCTTACCGATATCGTGGAAAAGAGCGGCAAGCCTGATGACAAGATTGTTCCGTGCGGCATCGGTGGCTAAGAATGAGTGGTCCAGGACATCGAAACGGTGCTGCCCCTTCTGCATGCAGCCTCGCGAGGGCAACAATTCGGGAAGGATCTCGGCCAGCAATCCCGATGCCTCGAGAAGCTTTAATCCCGAAGATGGGGCAGGGCTGAGCATGATCTTTTGAAGTTCATCACGAACCCTTTCCCTTGAGACCTGCCTGAAGGTGGAAATGGAGAAAGGGATTGCCGAAAAGGTGTCGCGATCTATGGAAAAACCGAGCTGCGCGGCGAAACGTATGGCGCGCAGGGGGCGCAGACCGTCCTCGCCGAAACGGCGCGCCGGGTCGCCGACGCTTCGGATCAGCCGTGCCTTGATGTCTTGTCGGCCGCCAAACAGATCGTGAAGCTTGCCCGAAAGTACATCGAAGGCCATCGCGTTCATTGTAAAATCGCGGCGCGAAAGATCATCCTCAATATCAGCGATGAATTCCACCGAATCAGGCCTTCTTCCGTCCGAATAGCCTTGTTCGGTCCTGAATGTCGTGATTTCAACTGAATAGCGGCCTGAAAGGATTGTAACGGTACCGTGCTTGATACCTGTCGGTATGACGCGTGGGAATAGCGATACGATTTCTTGAGGAGACGCGTCGGTGGCCATATCGAAATCGTTCTCGACCTGTCGCCCCATGAAGTGGTCGCGAAGCGCGCCACCGACGATATAGGCTTTTTTGCCTGCCGTGTCCATTTTCTCAACGATGTTTCGAATTTCCTTGGGCACATGGAAGCGAGACATCATAGAAGGGCCGCCAGCCTGGCGAGTTGAATTGATCGCATAAGAATGAAGCTTATACCAAGGGCCTGGGAACTGTCCATCGCGAGTCTTGGGCAATTGACAAAGAGTCCGGCTTGGTAAGAATCTGGAACGGATGAAAGCGCTTATCATTACGGGCGGCGAATGCCCTCCTTCCGGCCTCATTAGAAGACTTGCCGAAAGGGCAAGCCTGATCATCGCCGCTGACTCGGGTTTTGATTCTGCGAGGAAGGCCGGAATTGAACCGGACCTCATTGTGGGGGATTTCGACAGCGTTGAAGACAAAGCCGCATTAGCGGCGTTTCCCGTAAGCAAAATAATCAAATTTCCCATGGATAAGGACGACACGGATACCGAAATCGCCGTATCGACCGCTACCGCCAGGGGAGCGGATTACTTAATGATAGCGGGTGGCGGCGGCGGAAGGTTGGACCATTTGCTCGCCATGTCATGCCTCTTCGATCGAGGTGAGACTGCGCCGCGAGAATGGCACACGAGCAGAGAATCTGTCTACTATATCAGACAAGGCGAACTGGCGAGATTCACGCTTGGTCAAGATTCGATTGTCTCTGTTTTCCCCGTGGGTGCCTTGGAGGGATGTCGAGGAATGACATCATCAGGATTGAAATGGCCTCTCGAAGGATTGAACTGGCCGAGCGGCTATTTTGGCATCAGCAATAGAGCCCTCGGCGGAAACGCGGAGATATTAGCGGGATCCAGTGATCTGCTTGTCATCCTGCCTGCGGGAAGCGAATGCTTCTTTCAGGATGGCAAAGCTTTCTAGGGGATTCTGGACGAGAACCTTTTTCCCTCCGATAAGCTCGGCAATGCCTATCTCGTTTTTATACCTGGGGATTATATGAAGATGCAGGTGCTCGATGCTGCCGCCTGCAGCGAGTCCGAGATTGTATCCAATATTGTAGCCTGCGGGACTATAGACGCCATCGAGAATATCAAGACAAAGATCGACTGTCGTATCAATCGCCATTCTTTCGGTTTCGGTCAGTTTCCTGACATCGGTGATGTGCCGCTTCGGAAATACGATGAGATGGCCTGGGTTATAGGGATACAAATTCAGAGATGCGATAACCAGATCGTTTTCATAGATCGTCAACCTTTCCACATCATTGGAGCCGTCACGAATGAGGCAAAGAATGCAGCCCGGCTGCTTCTTTCCTTTTAAATAGCCGATCTTGTTGAAATTGAAGAAGTACTCCATCTCTCCTCCTACCGTCGTCGCGGCCACTATGGTATCATCATGATATGGAAGCAGAAGAGCCCGCGTCCACCACGGACAGGGAAGCGGCCCGAATTGTAATGATACGCAAAATATTCTTTTGGACGACAATAGCGTCGATTGCGTTGATGGCGCTTTCACTTGCTCTCTTGGCAGCGAACAACGTCCTCCGGTTGGACCAGGCCTCAAGTCGCCTTATCTTCCAGTGTCTTTGCGTGAGCGCCTTTGGATTTTCCCTGTCATCGGCGGCTCATTTCTTCTTGGACATTATGTATGGCATTCTGGGACTTTTGCAAGTCAAAGTTGCCGGCCTTATTGCTTGGCTGGCCTTATCGTTCATCAGTCTCGCGCCGCTTGCCGCCATTTTTGCCTTCATGCGTTTAGCCTCCGGTTTTCAAGCCTGAAAGCCCAGTTTGCCTTGACCCTTCGAAGCGACGGGAGTTATACTCGCGAGTCGTTTCGTGACAAGGAGTTGCCAATGAGCACCAGAGTGAGATACGCTCCCTCCCCGACGGGAAACCAGCATATAGGCGGGGTTCGTACCGCCCTTATCAATTATCTTTTTGCCCGCTCCAGCGGGGGAACTTTCATACTTAGGCTCGAAGATACGGACCGGACGCGATACTCCGATGAATATGTAAAAAATCTCTACGACACATTCCGCTGGCTTGGGTTTTACTGGGATGAAGGTCCCGATGTCGGGGGACCGGTTGGTCCCTACATTCAATCCGAGCGCTTCCCCATGTATAAGGAGTACGCCGAAAAACTCGTGGCAATGGATAAAGCATATTATTGCTTCTGCGACGAAGAGAGGCTTGGCAAACTGCGTGAAGAGCAAGCCAAATCGAAGACCGATGCCCAGGGCTACGATCGGCACTGCAGAAACCTGACGAACGATGAGATTGGCCGCAACATTTTCGAAGGCAAAAGCTACGTGATTAGGCTAAAGATTCCCCTCGAGGGCACGACCGTTTTCCAGGACAGGCTTTTGGGAACGATCGAGTGGAAGAATGAAGATATCAGCCCCGATCCCGTGCTCCTCAAATCCGACGGTTTCCCGACCTATCATCTGGCAAACGTCGTCGACGACCATCTGATGGGCATCACCCATGTCATGAGAGCGCAGGAATGGATCCCCTCGGCGCCGATGCATAAAATCATGTATGATGCTTTCGGCTGGGAGCAGCCTGAGCTCTGTCACCTCCCGATGGTCCTTGGCCAGGATGGCCACAAGCTTTCGAAGCGCCATGGCGCGACAGCGGTCAATGAGTTCAGGAAAGCAGGCTACCTGCCTGAAGCCCTCATCAATTACATCGCGCACCTTGGATGTTCTTTCGAGGAAGGGCGGGACATCTTCAGCCTTGCCGAGATGGAAAAGCTTTTCAAGCTTGAAAAACTGAATAAGGCGCCGGCTATCTTCGACTATCAGAAGCTTGAATGGTTCAATGGTCAGTACATTCGGCAAAAAACCGACGAAATGCTCGCGGCGCTGCTCAAGCCATATCTCGTGGAAGCCGGACTGCGCGCCGAAAATGACCCTAAGGCCGACGAGCTCGACCTGAAAGCCATGCCGCTCGTGAAAGAGAGGCTCAAATTCCTCACCGATGCTCCCGCTATGATGGCTTACCTTTATGGAATGCCTGCCTTGCCCGAAGCCGAAGTCTTCATTCCCAAGAAGCTCGACTTGAAAGCCACCCTGGCCATGCTGAGCGAAGATCTTGCTCTTGTGGCTGAGGTGGATTTCAGCCAGCTTCCGGCGGCCGAAGAGAGATTCAAGGCTCGTTCCCTTGAGATCCCGGCGAAACTCGGCGACCTTCTCATGCCTCTTCGCGTCGCCGTCACCGGTTCCAAGGTTAGTCCGCCTCTCTTCGAATCCATGCAGCTTCTCGGCGCCGCCGAGACCGCGTTGAGGATCGAAGCCGCGATTGCCCACCTCAGCTCTGGAAAGATTTGATAGTATGCGCGGCTTGGCATTCGACAACGAAAAATACCTCTCCGAGCAGGCGGCGTTCATCAGCGAAAGGGCGGAAGGAGCCGAAAAACTCTATCTCGAATTCGGCGGCAAACTGCTTTGGGATTGGCATGCTGCCAGGGTGCTTCCCGGCTACGATCCCAATGTGAAGATACGGCTATTGTCCCGTCTCAAGGACAAGGCCGAGGTCATACTCTGCATTTACGCTGGCGATATTGAGCGGAAGAGAATTCGCGGCGATTTCGGGATTACCTATGATGCGAGCGCGCTGCAAATATTTGACCAGCTGGGCGAGTGGGGCGTTGCGGTGGCTGGCGTCGTCATAACGAGATTCGAAGGACAGCCAGCAGCGGAACAGTTCGGCGCCCTTCTTGAACGCCGTGGCGTAAGAGTCTTTCGCCATATGCCGACAAAGGGCTATCCCTCCGATGTAGAATGCATCGTCAGCCCTGAAGGCTATGGCGCCAACGAATACATACCGACCTCGAAACCCATTGTCGTCATTACTGGTCCCGGTCCCGGCTCCGGCAAGCTCGCCACAGCCCTCTCTCTCGTCTATGCCGATTTCCTCGCTGGTCGGAAAGCCAGCTACGCAAAATTCGAGACCTTCCCAGTCTGGAACATGCCCCTGAAACATCCTGTCAACATAGCCTACGAAGCGGCAACCGTTGATCTTGGGGACTTCAATTGCGTCGATCCCTTCCATCTGGAAGCGACCGGCGAGACCTCAATCAACTACAACCGCGATGTGGAAGTATTCCCCGTGCTTCGACGCATTCTCGACAAAGTATCGGGTGGATCGGTGGGGTATCGGTCGCCAACGGAAATGGGCGTCAACCGCATCGCTTCGGGAATTATCGACGACGAGGCCGTACGGGAGGCTTCGCGCCAGGAAGTGATACGGCGCTACTTCCGCCACAGCTGCGAATACGCGCTCGGTATCGCTGAGAAGCATGCGGTGCAGCGGATCCAAGCCATCATGGATGAGCTCGAACTCAAGCCAGAGGACAGGAAGGTTGTGGTATGCGCGAGAGAAGCCGCTGTTTTGGCTCTCGAGGAAGGGAAGGGCAACCAGGGAGTCTGTGTCGGGGCAGCGCTTGAACTTCCCGACGGTACGATCATCACAGGGAAAAATTCGCCTTTTCTGCACGCATCGAGCGCCGTTGTCCTCAATGCGGCCAAACATCTCGCCGGCATTCCATCAAAAATTCATGTCCTGCCACCTGTCGTGACTGCCAGCATAGCCACCCTCAAGCGGGATATTCTCGGAAGAAAGTCGGTATCCTTGAGCCTCGATGAAACGCTCATAGCGCTTTCGGTAAGCGCTGCCATGAATCCTTCGGCCCAGGCGGCGATGGAAGCTCTCAAATCCTTGTCTGGATGCGAAATGCACCTTACCCATATTCCCGCTTCCGGCGATGAGGTTGGGCTTCGCAGGCTTGGCTTGAATTCCACGAGCGACCCTTTTTTCGCGGGCAATAACCTCTTCCACTCCTGAAGTGTGGATTCAGTAACTTTAGTCAGGATTCAGCTTAAAACCTAGTTTCCTGCCTTGACCCTCATTCAGGTTGCGCGGCATAGTAAATCACCGTGCCCCTGAAGCGCGGCAAGGAGACTCTATGAGCGATGAGGACAGCAGGGCAGAAACCTTCGGCGATTTCATACACGAAGCGGTCGCGAAAGATATAGCTGAAGGCAAGACGAAGGAAGTACATACCAGATTCCCGCCGGAACCCAACGGCTGGCTGCATATCGGACATGCCAAGGCAATTTACGTCGATTTTGGCACCGCCCAGGCATTCGGCGGGAAATGCAATCTCCGCTTCGACGACACGAACCCAGAAAAGGAAGATATGTCCTATGTCGAGGCCATCAAGAGGGATGTGCGGTGGCTTGGGTACGACTGGGAAGACCGCGAATATTACGCCTCTGACTATTATGAAAAGCTCTATGAGCTCGCCCAACTTCTAATCCGAAAAGGCCTGGCCTATATCGACGATCTGGACGAGGAGCAGATAAAGGAATATAGGGGAACGAACGTTCCCGATAAAAACAATATCACTTTCACGCCGCCTGGAAGGAACAGCCCTTGGAGAGACAGGTCAATAGAGGAGAACCTGGATCTTTTCGCTCGCATGAGAGCAGGGGAATTCGCCGATGGGTCAAAAACCCTGCGCGCAAAAATCGACATGGCAAATCCAAACCTGCTGATGAGAGATCCTGTCATGTACAGGCTCAGGCGTGAACCTCATTACAGGACTGGCTCGGCCTGGTGCATCTATCCGATGTACGATTTCCAGCATCCTCTGTCCGATGCCATCGAGGGCGTGACCCATTCGCTCTGCTCCCTTGAATATGAAATTCATCGGCCACTTTACGACTGGTTCATCCAGAATTGCGGCGTCTTCCCTTCGAGACAAATAGAATTCGCCCGCCTTAATATAACGCATACTGTTCTTTCCAAACGTCTTCTCATCCAGCTCGTGCGGGAGAAAAACGTATCGGGATGGGACGACCCGCGTATGCCAACGATCGCGGGTCTGCGACGCCGAGGCTATACGCCTGAAGCCATACGCGATTTTCTCAGCCGCATCGGCATCGCCAAGACTGATTCAATGGTGGACATCCAGCTTCTTGAACATTGCGTGCGCGAAGATCTCAACAAAAAAGCCTCGCGGTATATGGCAGTACTCCGTCCGCTCGAACTTGTGATCGACAACTGGCCGGCGGACAAGATCGAGATGCTCGAAGCGGTGAACAATCCGGAAAATCCCGAGGCGGGCAAACGCACGATCCCCTTTTGCCAGACGCTCTATATAGAGAAAGACGATTTCAAGGAAACACCTCCCCCCAAGTATTTCAGGCTTTTCCCCGGGAATCAGGTCAGGCTTCGCTATGGGTATATCGTAACCTGTACAGGGTTCGATAGAGATCCCATGACAGGCGATGTCGTTAGAGTGCATTGCAGCTATGATCCCGCAACGAGGGGAGGGGATGCTCCCGACAATAGAAAGGTAAAAGGAACCATCCACTGGGTGGCTGCCAAAAGCGCCGTCGCTATCCAAGCAAGACTTTACGACTACCTTTTCGGCGTCGACAGGCCTATGGATGTGCCGGCAGGCGGATCCTTTCTCAATAATCTATCAGAGCATTCCTTCGAAGTTGTTGAGGGGGCGCTTGGAGAACCAGCGATCGCGGGGATCAAGTCCGGTACGTCGGTTCAGTTCGAGCGGCTAGGATATTTCTGCGCCGACCCTGATTCGACCGAAGGCAAGCCTATTTTCAATAGAACGGTAACCCTGCGCGACACCTGGGCAAAAATCGAGAAAAAGGGCAGCTGAAAGAAATCGAGAGTAACAACCTTACTCATCCACGGGAAATCCTGCCGCTTTTGCGGCTGGCGAGATACACGTATTCTGTTTCAGGAGGAAGCATGAAAGCGCGTTTTGCGAAGATGGTACCGGTGCTGGCGGTTTTGGCCGCTCTCGTCCTGGTATCCTGCGGCGGTGGAAAAACGGCCGAAATCAAGATTGGCGCCGTATCGCCGTTGACCGGTGAGGCTGCCACCTTCGGCCTTTCCACAAAGAATGGCATGGAACTCGCGGTAGAGGAATGGAATGCCGCGGGCGGATTGCTTGGAAAACAAATCAAGCTTATCGTCGAAGACGACAAGGGCGATCCCGCCGAAGGCGCTTCGGTCTTTTCGAAGCTGATTCAGCAGGACAAGGTAGTAGCGATCGTAGGAGGCATCACCTCCAGAGTCGCGCTCGCGGGAGCGCCGATTGCGCAGGCGGCAAAAATTCCCATGGTCACGCCTACCGCTACCAATGAAAAAGTAACCCAAGTCGGCGATTATATCTATCGCAGCTGCTTCATCGATCCCTTCCAGGGCAAAGTAGCGGCGAAGTTCGCAGTCGAAGGCCTCCAGGCCAAAAATGTCGCCATCATCTTCGACGTCGGCAACGATTACTCCAAAGGTCTCGCCGAAACATTCACGGCTTCGTATGAAGCCCTCGGCGGGAAAATCGCAGCGAGCGAAGGCTATCCTTCCGGCGCGACGGATTTCAAGGCACAGCTTACCAAGATCGTGCAGAGCAAGCCCGATTGTCTCTATATTCCCGCGTATTACAACGACGTTGGCCTTATCGCCAAGCAAGCGCGAGAGCTTGGATACAAGGGTGCCCTCCTCGGCAGCGATGGCTGGGACTCCTCTGAACTCGTCAAGATCGGCGGCGACGCTATCGAAGGCGGCTATTTCACGAACCATTATTCCAAGGATGACACTCGGCCTGAAGTGCAGGCAATCGTCCAGAAATACACCGCCAAGTACGGAGCCGCTCCGGATGCGCTCGCCGTTCTTGCCTACGATGGCATGAATATCATGCTCGACGCGATCAAGCGCGCCGGCTCCACGAAGAGCGAAGCGATCCGCGACGCCCTTAAGACTACCGACCTCGCTTGCGTGGGTGGCCAGATCAAGTTCGACGAATTCCGCAACCCGGTAAAGTCCGTCGTCATTATCGAAATTAAGGGTGGACAGCAGGTTTACAAGACAACGATAAGTCCCTGAATCCAACATTGTCTTCCCAAGCTTTGAGCGGAAGACATCACTTAAAAGAAAAGGGAGCTATCGAAGGACGGCTCCCTTTTCTTTTGTTCGCGACGCTAGCCCTAGCTAGCCCTCTATGCGCGATTTAGCCTATAATAATGGTACTTCGGCGAGGGGCACTTAAAAAAACTCTCAGCCGAATACCTTCGGGACATCGGCGCATCTATTAGAGCCAGTTCGCCGACCAAGCCCCGTCAAGGCGCGCCGCCGTAACCGTCGGCGGTGCGAAAGCAGGGCTCGCGAAGCGCGAGGCGCTTCGCGCGGCGATTCATCGAGCCAAGCTCCCTGAGCCGCCGTACAGGAGTTTTTTCATGGACAACAGCATCAGCATGGAGAAGATCGTCTCCCTGGCCAAGCGGCGCGGCTTCGTCTTCCAGTCGTCGGAAATCTACGGCGGGCAGGCGGGAGCTTGGGACTACGGTCCCATGGGCGTCGAGCTGAAGAACCGCATCGCGCGCTTCTGGTGGAAGGAGATGACACAGCTCCACGACGACATCGTCGGCCTCGACGCCGCGATCCTCATGCATCCTCGCGTGTGGGAAGCCTCCGGCCATGTCGAGAATTTCACCGACCCCCTCGTTGACTGCAAGAAGTGCAAGCAGCGCTTCAGGGCCGATCAGATCGACCCCGATAAGCTTGCCCGGAAGGAATGCCCCGAATGCGGCGGCGAACTGACCGATACCCGCAAGTTCAATCTCATGTTCAAGACAAATATCGGCCCCGTGGACGACGGCTCCGGCCTTATCTACCTCCGCCCCGAAACAGCCCAAGGCATCTATGTCAACTACAAGAACATCGTCCAATCCAACCGTATGAAGATTCCATTCGGCATCGCACAGATCGGCAAAGCTTTCCGAAACGAGATTGTCACCAAGAACTTCATCTTCCGCACCTGCGAATTCGAGCAGATGGAAATGCAATATTTCGTGAAGCCGGGCGATGACGAAAAATACTTCGATTACTGGAGAGAGCAGCGCTGGGCATACTACGCAAAACTTGGCGTACGCATGGACAAGCTGCGCTGGCATCGCCACGGTCCGGATGAGCTCGCCCATTACGCCAAGGACGCCTACGACATCGAATACGAGTTCCCAATGGGCTTCAAGGAGCTTGAGGGCGTCCACAACAGGACGAACTTCGACCTTACTCGCCACCAGGAATTCTCGGGTAAAGACCTCCAGTATATCGACCAGGACGACGGGAACGCGCGCTACATTCCCTTCATCATCGAGACGAGCGCCGGCCTCACTCGCCAGCTCCTCATGGTGCTCTGCGACGCCTACGAAGAGCAGAAGGTGGCTGATAAAGGCACCGATGACGACTGGCGCACGGTACTCCATTTCCATCCCTCGCTCGCTCCAGTCACCGTCGCCGTTCTGCCCCTCATGAAGAAAGACGGACTGGCAGAACTCGCTCAAGGCATACGCGCCGAACTCAAGGAAGACTTCGCAACCGACTATGACCAGGGCGGCGCCATTGGAAGGCGCTATCGGCGTCAGGATGAGATTGGAACACCTTTCTGTGTGACAATCGACTATCAGACAAAAGAAGACGGCACTGTCACCGTTCGCGACCGCGACACGATGCTGCAGGAGCGAATAGCTCGCGCAGGACTTTCCGAATACATCAGGGCCAGGATAAAGGCCTACAAAAGGGTTTGACATCATGATGGACGATGCCGGCATATTTGACGAAGCTGCGCGATTGGCTCGATCGGGGATGCGGTTCGCGATGGCTGGCATCGTCGCGGCGAGCGGTTCGACGCCTCGCTCCAAAGCGAGAATGCTCGTGCGGGGCGACGCGACCACCCTTGGAACGATCGGTGGCGGCATCGTCGAATCCAAGGTTATCGTCGATGCCCTTGAGTGCATACGAGTGAACAAATCCAGGATAGCTCGCTACGACTTGGATAGCTGTGCCGGAAAGGATTCTGTCGGCATGCTCTGCGGTGGCTCTATGGAAGTTTTTATCGATGTCGTTCCAGCCCGCCGGAAACTCGTGATCGTTGGGGCTGGCCATGTAGGCCAGGCCCTCGCCAAACTCGCTGATTTGGCGGGATTCTGCGTTTCCATCGTCGATGAAAGGAAGGATATGGCTAGCGCGGAACGATTCCCCATGGCCGAATCCTTGTACTGCAATGAAAACATCATCGAAGCGCTGAAAGGTCTGCCTTTCGATCCCGAAACCGCCTTCGTCATCGCCACTCATGCGGACGATGAGCGCGCGCTGCGTGCTCTTCTTGTCAAGCCCTGGAAGTATCTTGGCATGATGGGATCGAAACGGAAGGTATACGCTCTCATGGACAAATTGAGAGAGGAGGGATTCACACCGGACCTTCTCGCCAAAGTGCGGGCTCCCATCGGATTGGATATAGAAGCCGAAACACCGGAAGAAATCGCAATATCAATCATCGCGGAAATCCTCGTCGACACAAATCAGGCGAGCGGCGACCATCTAGCGCAAAAGCCGCGATAATAAAAGCGACAAATAAAATGGCGAAATGATCGTCGATGGATTTGGGAGCAAAGCAAACGAGGGAAAAAAATAACGCCGCGACGCAAGGCCGCGGCGTTCAACTTATTTGCCGAGCACGCCTTCTTTGCAGGCTTTTGAAACCGTGAACTTCACCGCTGTTTTTGCTGGAATCTTGATGGTCGCGCCAGTGGCGGGGTTTCTTCCGGTTCTGGCTTTGCGCTTGGCGAGCTTCAGGATTCCGAAGCCCGGGAGCGTGAACTTCTTGTTTTTTTTCACTTCTTTGTACGCC